>ERZ812616.907-NODE-907-length-37337-cov-7.082345_pt1 | contig 37337 bp, 28 predicted proteins | sample MGYA00376249_ERZ812616 | MGnify/ENA primary metagenome ERZ812616 (study PRJEB26924, sample SAMEA4378265) | human gut metagenome | biome: human gut; feature: human-associated habitat; material: faeces | place: China | collected 2013 ...
AAGTTAGCTGCCCATTGCTTGATGAGTGGAAAGCCGGGGAAGTCTGGATCCGGAATTATGAGGACGGCAGAGAAGGAAATATATTGCGTCCTTATGAGGCGGTGATAATTGCATTTACTGGCAAATAGATTGAGTTTCTTTTTTGGCATCAAAATTCACTTACTATATTTCTTCCTGCCACGCTCATCAAGAAAGAACGCCCATTCTTCCTTGAGGTATTTCGGCATACGGGGCATAGAGGACACCTCCTTTGTGCTGCCTAATTGCCGATTTGTTCCCGAAACGCAGAAATGCCCAAAACCGTTTCCCGTTGTATGGTTTCGGGGCGATTTTGGGCGTTTTCTTTCGATATGAGCGGCTTTGTTTTGACGGCGGTATCCTTTACCGCCAACCATTCAAAAGCCGCTGTTTGTCACTTCCGGGTAACAAAAAAGCGCCGTATTGCTACGACGCTTTTGTCTTGCTCGGAAGATGGAGCAATGGAACGCTATTCAATTATCTGTTGTACTTTTTCTTTCTGCTGACAACCGTTGTACCAATGGCAGCACCGCTGCTGACAAACAGCAGGGCAATCCACAGTGCAAGGTTGCTTGTATCACCGGTCTGTGGAGATTTGGAATCGTCTTTCAGCTTCGCCGTTACGGTGTCGGCTTTTTCCACCGCTTCTTGTTCGGCTTATTTTGTTGCTGGTGTCCTTGGCATACCACCTGTTCATTATGTTGAGGAACGGGGTGAAGTCGTTATCCTGCGGCTTGTCACTGTCCACGCTGTTATTGATTGCAATAAAGCGTATCTGCTTCTTGGGGAACAGAATCTCAGTATAAAAGCCGACCTCAAGATAGTTTCTGCAGAAACGGCTCATATCCTTGACGATAATTGTGCCGATTTTCCAGGCTTCGGCTTCTGCAAGCATTGCCTGAAATCTGGGACGATTGAAGTTACGCCCTGTGTAACCGTCATTTTTCAAAAGATTGTTTGTAAAAAATTTGTAATTCTAAAAATTCATATAAACTGTAATCTATGTTATTCTATAGAAAAGTAAAAATACTGATGAAGAAAGCAGGAGGAAATTTATGAACATTGAATTAAGTATTTTGGATTGGATCCAGACGTTGCATACGCCTTTTCTGGATAAAATCATGGTATTTATCACAAGACTTGGGGATGCAGGAATTATATGGATTATGTTGAGCATAGTATTGCTTCTGATTCCTAAAACGAGAAAAAGCGGTGCGGTTATGGTGGTTGCTTTAGTAGTAGATGTATTACTTTGCAATATTGTCTTGAAAAATCTTGTAGCACGGACAAGACCATATGATGTGAATACAGGTGTACACCTTCTGGTAGCAAAGCTTCATGATTATTCTTTTCCGTCCGGACATACGGCAGCTTCGTTTGCTTCGGTAACAGCTTTGTACCTGGCAGGTGAAAAGAAGCTTTGGAAATTTGCGCTTGTGCTGGCATGTCTGATTGCAATATCGAGGTTATATCTGTATGTACACTATCCGACAGATGTTCTTGGAGGAATTCTGTTCGGTGTGATTTCAGGATATTTAGGATATCGCAAAGTATTGAAATGAAGATGACCAAAGATTACCGACCGAGAATTATATGGAAGTCAGTTGGTATAAGCATCATTTTACATGGATTTTACAAAAACAGTTCTTTAAGAAGGTAGATATGAAAGTGTATTCAGATGTATAATTAATTCTTAAGCGTAGCTATAAAATATTCAAATTAGCAAAAGGAGATAAGTAGACAAATGAAAAAGAAGCAGTTAAAACCAGAACCATATATGATGAACAGGGAACTGTCATGGTTAAAATTTAATGAGAGAGTATTAAATGAAGCAGGGAATCCGAGAGTACCTTTGGCAGAACGACTTACTTTTGCGTCTATTTATCAATCTAATCTGGATGAATTTTATATGGTGCGGGTAGGTACACTGATGGATCAGATGGAATCATCGGAAGTAGTCCGTGAGAATAAAACCAATATGACCAGCAAAGAGCAGGTAAAAGCGATTATTGATGCAACAAGAGAGCTTGATATAAAGAAAGCAGTTATTTACGAGCAGTTAATGGGAGAATTGGAGCCGCAGGGAATCCGGATTATCAATTTCAACAAGCTTTCAGGAAAAGAAGGGGAATTACTGGAAACTTACTTTGATAATGAAATTGCACCATATCTGTCTGCGAATATCATCAGCAAACAGCAGCCGTTTCCATTCTTACAGAATAAAGAGATCTATGCGGTTGCACTGCTTGCAACGAAGGGTGGAAAGACAAAAACGGCGATCATTCCGTGCAGTAACAATGTATTTAAGCGTCTGATCGACATTCCGACCAGACCGGGAACCTTTATGCTCTCGGAAGAACTGATTCTTCATTTTTTGCCGAAATTATTTAAAAAATATGAAATCAAAGAAAAATCTCTCCTGAGAATTACGAGAAATGCGGATATTGATACAGAAACCATTTATGATGAAGATATGGATTACAGAGATGCCATGGAAAATCTGGTAAAGCAGAGAAAACGTATGAATCCTGTCCGCATGGAATTCTCCAGAAAGATCAACAAAAAGCTGATCGCAGAGATATGTAAATATATCCATATGGATAAAAACCACGTATTTATGTCGAGAGTACCACTTGATTTATCATTTGTATTTGCAATCCAGAATTATCTGAGAATGCAAGGAGTAGAAAAGGAAAAGCTGTTCTATCAGAAGAGGAGTCCGCGAATGACACCGCAGCTGAAAGAAAAAGAAAGTCTGATCGCACAGATTGAGCAGAAAGATGTTCTGTTATCTTATCCATTTGAAAATATTAAATCATTTACCAACCTGCTTTATGAAGCGGCAAGAGACGATTCTGTAGTGTCCATCAAGATGACCTTGTACCGTCTGGCAGTTCGAAGCCAGATCGTAGATGCTTTGGTTGAGGCAGCGGAAAATGGCAAAGAAGTGGTGGTACTGGTTGAACTCCGTGCAAGATTTGATGAAGATAGTAACATTGAATATTCCAGAAAGCTGGAAGAAGCCGGATGCCGTGTAATTTATGGTCTGAATGGATTCAAGGTACATTCAAAACTTTGCCTGATCACCAGAAAGACAGATAAAGGTCTTGAATATATCACACAGATTGGAACGGGTAACTATAATGAAAAGACTTCTACTTTATATACAGACCTGTCACTGATCACAGCAAAGCAGGAAATCGGAAAAGAAGCGGCAGAAGTATTTGCATGTCTGCTGCGCGGTGAGACGATAGAGGAAACGCACATCCTGCTGGTTGCACCGAAATGTCTCCAGAATAAAGTACTCGATATGATCGATGAGGAAATACGTCACGCAAAGAACGGGAAAGATGCGTATGTCGGAATCAAGATCAATTCACTGACTGATAAAGTGATCATTGAGAAGCTTGTGGAAGCATCACAGGTGGGTGTGAAGATTGAAATGATCGTCCGTGGAATCTGCTGTATGATTCCTGGTATCAAAGGATACACAGAAAATATTAAAGTAATCAGCATTGTTGGAAGATTTCTGGAGCATTCCCGTATTTATCGTTTCGGAACGCCGGACAGAGAAAAAGTGTATATTGCATCGGCTGATTATATGACGAGAAATACGCTCCGACGTGTGGAGGTTGCAGCTCCGGTTCTGGATGATACGTTGCGTGAAAGACTGGACTGGATGTTTGACACCATGATGAAGGATGATGAAAAAGGAAAAGAACTGACTGCAGACGGCGATTATGTAGATCGTGATATCAATGAAGAAAAGCTGGATTCACAGGAAGTGTTCTATGAGACGGCGTATAAAAATACGGAAAAGAAATAGTAGAGAATATTTGAGCAAAATAAACACAGCTGTAGAAATGATACAGCTGTTATAAAATCAGCAGATACAGTTGACAAAGAGGGACATTTGTGATATTTTAATTAAGTCGCAAACGTCATATGGGGGATTAGCTCAGTTGGGAGAGCGCCTGCCTTGCAAGCAGGAGGTCACGAGTTCGAATCTCGTATTCTCCACTTTAGTGTATAGTGTAGTAGCATTGCTATTGCACTATTTTTGTGTATTTGACAAATTTATATATGTGCTTTATAATACACTTAACAGGAAAGTCGGAAGGTAACCGCAATTTACCCACTCCGGCGAAAATAATCTAGTTTAGAAAGTAGTCGTCAACTCGCCAAAAGTTTAGGACGGCTACTTTTTATGTGTATAATTAAGTATTGCAACAATAAGTACCGCAACGGATACGATGAGTTGTAATTCTTCATATGTACTCATTAGCACCACCTCCGACAGGCTCGGAGCGGGTGCAACACGTCCCCCGGCTTCCCGGTTAAATGTATTATGTTGATAAATATTATCATTTTTCAACTGCGCAGTAAAGCAAAATATAAAAAAGTTATAACTGAAAAATGTAATTAAAAATGCAGTTCGTGAAGAATTTTCAACCATTTATGCAAGCAGGCTTTTACAGCCTGCTTTCTGTGTTATGCTATTTTCAGCAGGAAAAGAAACAGAGATAGAATAAATAAGGTGGTTTCAAAATGAAAATGAAGTATGAGAATATCATAAAACAAATGACATTAGCAGAAAAAGCACGGATGATGTCAGGTAAAAATACATGGGAGACGGTAGATTTTGAAAAATATGGAATTCCATCGATGACAATGTCAGACGGGCCTCACGGGCTGAGAAGGCAGGCAGGAGCAGGGGATCATCTTGGATTAAACGCCAGCCTTCCGGCGACCTGTTTCCCGACGGCAGCAGGCGTTGCAAACAGCTGGGATGAGGCACTTGGAGAAGAAATCGGAGAGGCACTTGCGGAAGAAGCAGTTACCATGGGAGTCAATGTGATCCTTGGACCGGGACTGAATATCAAGAGAAGTCCACTGTGCGGAAGAAACTTTGAATATTTTTCAGAGGATCCGTATCACGCAGGAAAGATGGCAGCAGCCTATGTGCGTGGAATCCAGAGTAAAGGAATCGCCGCATGTCCAAAGCACTTTGCGGCAAACAGCCAGGAGCTTCGCCGTATGGCGAATAATTCTGTAGTTGATGAAAGAACATTCCGTGAAATCTATACCACCGGATTTGAGATTGCAGTCAAAGAAGGAAAATCAAAATCGATCATGTCTTCTTATAATGAAGTGAATGGTATTTATGCAAATGAAAACAGCCATATGCTACAGGAAATCCTTGTGGATGAATGGGGATTTGATGGCTTTGTAGTTTCTGACTGGGGTGGAAGCAACGATCATGCGCTGGGTGTAAAGAACGGAAGTCATCTGGAAATGCCGGGAACCGGGAAATCCGGTATGCGTGACATTATCCGTGCAGTGGAGAACGGAGATCTGGAAGAATCTGTGCTGGACCAGAGACTGGATGAGCTGTTAAATGTAATCTTTGCAACCCATCAGGCAACTGAGGATGCAAAAGAAAAGCAGTTTGATATAGAAGCACATCATAAGCTCGCAAGAAAAGCAGCGGAGGAAAGCATTGTTCTTCTGAAAAATGAGGATCAGATCCTTCCATTAAAACCGGGGACAAAAGTTGCCGTGATCGGAGATTTTGCAAAGACACCAAGATATCAGGGAGCAGGTTCTTCCCTTGTGAATCCGACCAAACAGCCGGAGGCAATCATGGACGTGATCGGTGAGAGCGGCGTGGATGTCATTGCTTACGAGCAGGGGTATATCCGTAATAGGAAACCGAATAAAAAGCTGATGAAAGCAGCAATTGAAGCGGCAAGAAAGGCAGATGTGGTTCTCTTCTTCGGTGGATTGGATGAGATCAGTGAATCGGAAGGACTTGACCGTACCCATATGGATATGCCATATGCGCAGGATACGCTTCTGGATGAAATAACGACGGTCAATTCTAATGTAATTGTTGTTCTTTCCGCAGGATCTGCAATTGAAATGCCATGGTACTCATATGTAAAAGGAATCGTACATGGATATCTGGGTGGACAGGCAGGCGCCTCTGCGATGATGAATGTGCTGACAGGTAAGGTAAATCCGTCCGGAAAGCTGAATGAGACTTATCCGCTTCATTACAAAGATACGCCGGCATATGCTTATTATCCGAGCAAGGAACGGAGCAGTGAATACAGAGAATCCCTTTATGTGGGATACCGTTATTATACAACGATTGGAAAAATGACACGGTTCCCATTTGGATTTGGACTCAGCTACACGAATTTTGAGTATAAGGATCTGAAGGTATTTTCCGAAGGCGTGAAATTTATTGTTAAGAATACAGGAAATGTGGCAGGAACTGAGATCACACAACTTTATGTAGGAAAGCAATCCGATACCATTTTCCGTCCGGTCCGCGAGCTGAAAGGTTTCAAGCGAGTGGAACTGGAACCGGGAGAGGAAAAAGAAGTCCAGATTTTATTTGATGATAATAGCTTCCGGTTCTATGATACCAGAACGGACAGTTGGGAAATTGAATCCGGAACTTATCAGATCATGATCGGTGAGAACGCTGAACATATGCTTCTGGAAGATACTTTGGATGTAGTGGGAACTGTAGAAAATGGCGGCTACAAAAAAGAAGAAATGCCGGAATATTTCAGTGGACAGATCAAAGACATTTCGGATGAAGAATTTACCCGTCTTTACGGAAGAGAGATTCCGGATGGAAGCTGGAGCGGCGAGATCCGAATGAACGATGCTGTGTGCCAACTGTATTATGGAAAAGGGATTTTTGGAAAGCTGTTCTATGGTGTACTGAGAATCCTGCTGAAGATCAGCGAATGGCAGGGTAAACCAAACTTAAATGTACTGTTTAACTATAATATGCCGATCCGTGGATACGCAAAGATGACCGGTGGATTTGTGACGATGGAAATGGCAGAAGCGTTGACCGAAATGGCGAACGGACACCGGATTAAGGGAACAGGGCATCTGATCCGGGCAGCAGTAAAGCGAGACTAAAAGAAAAAAGTAGAAATAGACAGGGACTTGTACTAAAATAATTTTAAGTGCAAGTCCCCCTTTGGCGTATTTAATGGGAAAGGAGAAGGGAAACCAATGATAAAGATTGCAATCGTAGAAGATGAAGCACTGTATGCGCAGCAGTTACAGGGTTTTCTGCATCAGTATGAAAAAGAGAACGGAGAATTGTTTGATATTACAGTTTACACAGATGGAGACCAGATCGTACACAAATATCAGTCACAGTACGACCTGATCCTGATGGATGTGGAAATGAAATTCATGGATGGTATGTCTGCGGCAGAAGAAATCCGCAAGATGGATACCGAGGTTGTCATTATTTTTATCACGAACATGGCACAGTATGCGATCCGTGGATATGCAGTGGATGCCCTGGATTACGTGTTGAAGCCGGTTTCTTATTTTGCCTTTTCCCAGCGCCTGAACCGGGCGATCGGACGAATGAAGAAGAGAGAACAGAAAGTGATCATGGTGAATATCAAAGGCGGTGCCGTGCGCGTCAATATCGCTAATATTTACTATATCGAAAGTCAGGGACATACTCTGATCTTGCATACGATCCTGGGAGATTATGAGACCAGCGGAACGATGAAGGAAATGGAAGAAAAACTGAAGGGGATGAATTTCTGCCGTGGAAATAAAGGCTATCTGATCAACCTGCAGCATGTGGACGGGATCCAGGATGGATGTGCGACGGTAAAAGGGGAACAGCTGGTGCTGAGCCGTGCCCGGAAAAAAGAATTTATGGAAGAACTGACAAAATACTGGGGAGAGATTGTAAAATGATGGATACGATAATGCCGGATATCCCACGGTTTTATACGGCACTTGCGGAGTGGCTGGCATGTATGATTTTCATTCTGCCACTGAAGAAAAGAATGGCTAAGAAGACGATTCCGCTGATGGCAGGGGCACTGGTGGTTCAGAGCGTGTTCCTTGTTGTGACAGGGAATCTGATGATTTATTTCTGGATTCCGTGTATGGTCATTGCGGTAATTTTGATGATCGGATTTATTTATGGATGCTGTGATATTGGCAGTACAGATGCAATTTACTTTGGGATGATCGCGTTTGTAGTGGCGGAGTTCCTGGCATCAATCGAATGGCAGGTCGTGTGTTTTATCTGGAAGGGACAGATGCCGGCACTTTGGATCAGGGCATTACTGTTGATTGGAATTTATGGATGCATTGCATTTGTTTTGCTGAAAATCATGCAGACACATCTGCCGAAAGACGGGAAAATGAATATCAGTCCGAAAGAATTATTTTCTGCACAGCTGATTGCTATTGCGGTATTTGCAGTGAGTAATTTGAGTTTCCTGACAAGTAATACACCATTTTCCGGAACGTATTCTTTTGAAATCGGAAATATCCGAACTTTAGTCGATATCGGAGGAATTGCGATTCTGTATGCGCATCTGATCCAGTGTGGGGAACTGCGTGTGAAAAAGGAGCTGGAAGCAGTGCAGAATGTCCTTCAGAACCAGTATGTGCAGTATAAGCAGTCCAGAGAAAGCATTGACCTGATCAATTACAAATATCATGATCTGAAACACCAGATCGCAGTACTCAGAAGTGAGGAAGATCCGAAGAAAAGAGAAGAATTCCTGAACCGGATGGAGGAGGAAATCCGCCAGTATGAAGCGCAGAACAAGACGGGAAATAAAGTTCTGGATACGGTACTTACAACGAAAAGCCTGTACTGCAACAAGCATGGGATTATATTCACCTGTGTGGCAGACGGAACACTTCTGGATTTTATGGATGTCATGGATATCTGCAGCATTTTCGGGAATGCACTTGACAATGCGATCGAGTGCGAAATGAAGATCCCGGAAAAGGAGAAACGCCTGATTCATGTGACGGTATCAAGGCAGAAAAGTTTTCTGATTCTCCGGTTTGAGAATTATTATGAAGAGGAATTGCAGTATAAAGAAGGTTCGCTGATCACAACCAAAAAAGAAAAATCATCTCATGGATATGGACTGAAGAGTATTAAGTATACGGTCAATAAATATGAAGGTGCGGTCAGTATTGATACGAAGGATCATTGGTTTGACCTGAAAATTCTGATTCCGATGAAAGAAAATAAAAAAGAGAATTAAAAAAGCGTCATGGTTATGTGAAAATGCATAAAAACATGGCGCTTATTTTGTGAAAAAGTTATAGCACAGAAACCGTTTGTGCGGAAAAAGTGCAGATTATGCAGATTTTTACCAGGGGAGAAATGATGTGATAGGATAAGAACATAAGATAAATAAAACGGAGGAAAGAGGTTATGAAAACGAAAGAAGAAAGAAAACAGCGAAAAGCGGAAAGAAAAAGAAAACCGCATTTTGTGAGACATTCTTTTGGAATGGCATTTGGAGTGATTTTTCTGGGAGCAGCTATTGTAATTCCACAGATTACAATGCCTTTTAATGGAATGCTCCAGGGATTTATGGGTGATATGGATATTGATATTACAGAAAAAAAGACGCAGGATATCTTAAATCAAGGGAAAGATTTGTCTATGGATATCGAACGGGAAGGAGCAGTACTTCTGAAAAATGAAAATGAAACATTGCCATTAGCGAAAGATGTAAACAAGGTCAATGTATTTGGCTGGGCTTCTACACAGTGGCTTGGAGGTGGCTCTGGCTCTGGACAGATTATAAGTACTGATGAAACAATTCTTACAGCGCTTAAAAATTATGGAATTGAATATAATGAAGAACTGGAAAAAATGTATCAGGATTTCTGTGGTGAAAGAGAGTACAAAAATGCACTGTCAAGCAGGCCGAAAGATTTCAGCCGTCTATATGAGCCGGATATCAATGATGGAGAATCCTATACAGAAGAATTATTGCAAAATGCAAAGGATTATTCAGATACAGCAATTGTTGTAATTGGTCGCCCGACTGGTGAGAGTAATGATAATCCGCAGAAGCAGTATAAGATCAATAAAAAGGATGGAGAAGTTGTTGTAGACGATACCAGAACTTCTTTAGATTTATCAACGGAAGAAGAAGCATTACTTACTTATGCAGGAGCGAATTTTGAACATGTGATCGTTGTGTTAAATACCGGAAATGTAATGACGCTTGGACAGATTGAAACGATTGATGGAATTGATGCATGCCTGCTCGCCGGATATACAGGACAGTATGCAGCGAGTGTACTGCCGGAAATCCTGTGGGGAGATGTAAACCCGAGTGGACATACAGCGGATACATGGGCTTATGATTTTAATACAGCAGCCAGTTATGCAAATGCTGGGGAAAATGGTGTAGGAAGTTATTCTAATGGAAAAGGACTTTATCCGTATAATGGAACCAGTAATGGTAACCTTGGAGAAGAATTTCAGTATGATCAGGTATCCTATGAAGATTATGCGGAAGGAATTTATGTTGGATACAAATGGTATGAAACTGCAGATGCAGAAGGCTATTGGAACCAAGTAGAGAATGATCATGGAAAAGGATACGAAGGGGTTGTACAGTATCCGTTTGGATATGGTCTTTCTTATACAACTTTTGACTGGGAGCTGAAAGATCACAGCGTAGAGATAGCTAAAGATGGATCAGTATCGGCTACAGTAAAAGTGACAAATACAGGAGATAAAGCAGGAAAAGATGTTGTAGAATTCTATTATACAGCTCCATATGAGAAGGGCGGAATCGAAAAAAGCGCGGTAGAGCTTGGTGATTATGCAAAAACAAAATTACTTGGACCGGGAGAATCAGAAGAAGTTGTTGTAACTGTATCAGCAGAGGATATGGCAAGTTATGATGCTTATGATAATAATAAGAATGGTTTTGCGGGGTATGAGCTGGATGAGGGTACCTATACTTTTTCTATCAGAACAGATTCCCATACTGTAAAAAATCAGTTTAATATTGATCTTAAGGATAACATTCAATATCAGGAAGACGGAACAACCGGAAATACGGTATCGAATAAATTTACCGGTGCAGACGCAGTAGACGGAGTCAGTCTGGATGGTTCGGAAAGTGAATCAGGAATTATATATTTAACACGTTCGGATTTTGCAGGAACATATCCAAAAGAAAATACCAAAACAAGGGAAATGGCAGAAAATGTCAAAAAACTGAATCTGTATACCGATGAGATGGCAAATGACTGGATCGATGAAAATGATGAGCCGATCACAACAGGTGCAAAGAATAATCTGAAGGTAGAAGAAAACGGTAAGCTTACAGAGCTTGGAATAGAACTTGGATCTGATTATGATGATCCAAAGTGGGAAGATGTATTGGATCAGTTGACAATCAAAGAAATGCAGACAGCTGTAAATTATGCATATGTAAATACAGGGGCATTTGAAAGTGTTGGAAAGCCAATTGCGTTGGATTTTGACGGACCGAACCAGGTTGGATCGTTTACACAGGGAATGAATGCATCAGGAACTGGTTTCGCAAATGCAACAGTACTGGCACAGACATGGAATAAAGATCTGGCATTTAATCAGGGATTACAGATGGGACAGGAAGGAGCAGCCTTTGGATATGGTGGTTTATATGGTCCATCCGTTAATATCCATCGTTCTCCACTTAATGGTAGAAACTATGAATATTTTTCAGAGGATTCAATACTTTCTGGCTTGATGTCCGGAAATGAAGTAAAAGGTGTTATGAGTGCAGGTATGTATGTGTATATAAAACACTTTATCTGTAATGATGGAGAGTCCGGAATTTACCGTGATTCTGTATATCTGTGGATGCCAGAGCAGGCATTACGTGAGGTTTATCTGAAGCCATTCAGAATCCTGGTTGAAGATTATGGCGCAACCGGACTTATGACTTCTTATAATCGTATCGGAGCTGTATGGGCTGGCGGAAGTGAAGCACTTTTGACTGGAATTCTTCGTGATGAATGGGGATTCAAAGGAACGGTTGTCACAGATTTTTCTGACCATGCAGAATATATGAACGGTGGACAGATGCTTCGTGCAGGTGGAGATATCTGGATGAATATGATGAGTCCGATCAATGGAGAAACAGAGTCGGCTTCTTATCAGAAAGCACTTCGTGAAACGGCAAAACATATTATCTATACTTATTTGAATGCTCGTGTGACAAACATGAATTATGCAGAAAAAACAGGAAATACGGATATATTAAGACCGACGATTACAAAGCAGACGAATCTGGTTCAGAAGATCGTAAAGGTACTTTATGTTCTGGCTGCTGTTTTAATTCTCTGGATGGCTTATGCTCTTTGGAAAGATGTGAAAAAGAGAAAAATTTTAAAAGCAGAAGGCTATTATGAAAAGAAGAAACAGGAAAAGCTTGCGAAAAAGAAAAAATAAGAATGTATGAAAGAGGACTGCATATGATAGACAGTATTAAAAATTCATGGCAGCACTTCGCAGACAAGCATCCCGGAGCCTCCAAATGGATCCGGGAGGGCGGTCTGTTCGTGATCGTCAGCAACCTGATCACAGTGCTCAAATATTTACTCTTGTTGTTCCTGCCGTTGGCATTTGCAGGACTTCCAAAAGTAGATTTCGGATTTCCGGGAATTGACATTACTTTATTCGGTGAGACTTTCAAGTGGAACATCATCGGATATGACGCCGCACATGGCGGACTTCCTTATTTTTGTGCGTACATGATCGCGATGGTAGTCGGAGAGTGTATTAACTTTCCGATCCAGAGAAATTTTGTATTCCGCAGTAAAGGAAAAGTATGGTATCAGGCATTCTGGTATCTGATCGCATTCTGTATTGTTACCTGTATCGTAAACTCGATCAACTGTATCTGGGTTGCGGTAGCCGGGATGTTTGTGCCGGGATGGTTATACAATATTGGAACGACAGTGTTGAATGGAGGGGTATCGATGGTGGTATTCTTCTTCGTAAATAAGATTATTTTCCCGGAAGGGGAAGGAAAGTAAGCGTTGTCAGGATTGACGGCGAATAAGAAAATAAAACGGGACAACATTTTCTGCAAAACCCAAAAAAAGTGATAGAATAGAAGTAGTAAATTGTCAGAAAAGGAGAATCATTATCATGAAAGAAAATTTAAAAGTACTTATGATCAACGGAAGCCCGAAAGCAAACGGAAACACAGCCATTGCATTAAAAGAGATGGAGAATATTTTCAAAGAAAACGGAGTAGAAGTTGAGACAGTTGTTATCGGTAACAAAGCAGTCCGTGGCTGTATCGCCTGTGGTTCCTGCTACGAAAAAGGACAATGTGTTTTTGACGATGTAGTGAATGAGTTAGCTCCGAAGTTTGAAGAAGCAGATGGTCTTGTAATCGCAAGTCCGGTGTACTATGCGTCTGCAAATGCAACTCTGATCGCCTGTCTTGACAGACTGTTCTACAGCAGTCATTTTGATAAAACGATGAAAGTGGGAGCAAGCGTTGCCTGTGCAAGACGTGGCGGATGTTCTGCGACATTTGATGAGCTGAATAAATATTTTACCATTTCCGGAATGCCGGTTGCATCCAGCCAGTACTGGAACAGCATCCATGGGGCAGCACCGGGAGAGGCCGAAAAGGATGAGGAAGGAAGGCAGACGATGCGTACACTTGCAAGAAATATGACTTTCCTTATGAAGAGTATTGCACTTGGAAAAGAGCAGTTTGGACTTCCGGAAAAAGAAGCAAAGATTCCGACAAATTTTATTCGGTAGAACAAGTAAAAGGCAGGGATTTGTGAAATATCACGAATCCCTGCCTTTATAGTTGACAGCCAAATTTTCTTGTTTTATAGTGGAAGTTGCAATTTGGTAGGAAGTATTTAAAAGAGAGGTTTTGGTCATGGCACTTATAAAATCAATCATTATTTTAATTATAGGGTTTGCTCTATTGATGAAAGGAGCAGATTATTTTGTAGAAGGAAGTTCTTCTGTTGCGAAGCAGCTTCAGGTTCCATCGATGATTATCGGTATGACCATCGTTGCAATGGGAACCAGCCTTCCGGAATGTGCGGTCAGTGTAACGGCATCCCTGACAGGAAATAACTCACTTGCGGTAAGTAATGTTGTCGGATCGAATATTTTCAACTTGATGGTTGTTTGTGGAGCTTGTGCGTTATTTGCACCTCTTACGATAAAAAAAGATACATTGAAAAAAGAGTTTCCATTATCAATTATCTGTGCGGCCTTGCTGATGGTGCTTGGATATGTCGGGATGCTTTTAGGACATTTAGATGGCGGTGTATTTCTCCTTATTTTTGCAGCTTATCTGATCTGGATGATTGGTTCTGCCAAGAAAGCAAGAGCAGCACACAAGGAAAGTCAGATGATGCTCGAAGAGGGAGAATTAGTAGACGAAGAAATTCAGATCCTGCCACTTTGGAAATGTGCGTTATTTATTGTTGGCGGCATGATCGCAATCAAGTTTGGCGGTGATTTTGTTGTAGACAGTGCTTCAGCACTTGCAAGCGGATTCGGACTTAGTCAGACACTTATCGGACTTACCATCGTTGCGATGGGAACCAGTCTTCCGGAACTTGTAACATCGATTGTTGCGGCAAGAAAGAATGAAGTGGATATGGCACTCGGAAATGTGATCGGTTCTAATATTTTCAATATCCTGTTGGTACTTGGAGTTGCAGCTGCCATCAGTCCAGTGAAATTTCTTACCGATAATATCATTGATACGGTTGTACTAATTGCGATGAGTCTGGTTGTTCTGGTGTTTGCATGGACTTCAAAAATGATCGACCGAAGAGAAGGCGCTACGATGCTTGGAATGTATGCAGTGTATATGGCATATATTTGCATACGATAAAATAAAAGAATCATAAGGAAAAATGGCTGTGGATTGAACCTGCCCCAAAAGTTAGACCTAAATTCTAACGATTGGAAGTCGGTTTAATTCATAGCTATTTTTATTGGGTCAGTGTACATTCTATTTTATACTTCTATAGAAAAAACATTGACATGTCTAACAAAAAGAGGTATAAAAAACGAGAGAATTTTGCGACAAGGAGAAAGGCATAAGATGGGAAAGTACAATTTTGATGAAGTAATCGACAGACATGGAACGGACTGCCTGAAATATGATTTCGGAATGAAAAGGAAGGGAAGAGATGACCTGCTTCCGCTCTGGGTGGCAGACATGGATTTCCGTCTTCCAGATGAAATTCTGGATGAATTCCACAAGAGAATTGACCATGGAATCTTTGGTTATACGGATCCGCTGGATGAATATTTTGCAGCAATGAACCATTGGTTCTCCACACGTTATGGATATACGATCGAACCGGAGTGGGTAACACTTGGTGCTGGGATTGTCTATGCACTTGGAACCAGCGTAAGAGCATTTACCGAAGAGGGAGATGCTATGATGGTTATGCAGCCGGTTTACTATCCATTCAGTGAAGTAATAAAAAATGACGGAAGAAGACTGGTGAACTGCCAGCTTCGCTATGAGAATAACCATTATTCAATTGATTTTGAAAAGATGGAAAAAATGATTCGGGAAGAAGGTGTCAAAGCTCTGATTTTCTGTAATCCCCACAATCCGGTGGGAAGAGTCTGGACAAGAGAAGAATTAGAAAGAGTTGCCCAGGTCTGTTTGAAATACAATGTAATCTGGATGGTAGATGAGATGCACTGTGATTTCATTTTCCCGGGACATACGTTCACAAGCTGCATGAATCTGGACGAAAAGTACCGTCAGATCCTTGCGCTTTACAGCTCCCCTGGAAAGACATTCAATGTAGCAGGATTTCAGCCGGCAAATATCATCATTCCAAATGAAGAGCTGCGGAAAAAATACCAGTGGGCGAATACACAGGCAGCTTACAGCCAGGGAAGTTTGATGGGACAGCTTGCAGTCAAGGTATGTTACACCAAAGGTGCTGAGTGGGTAGATGAACTGGTGCAGTATATTTATGAAAATGTAAAATATATGAGCAAGTTCGTGAAAGAGAATTTCCCGAAAGCGAAGATGGTAGAGCCGGAAGGAACCTATCTGGTATGGGTTGATTTCTCTGGTTATGGTTTTAGTAATGAAGAACTGGAACATCTGTTGCTTGAAGAGGCAAAACTGTGGCTGGATTCGGGAATTATCTTCGGACCGGAGACCGCTCAGTTTGAGAGATTCAATGTTGCCTGCCCGCGTGTGACTTTGGAACAGGCACTGACACAGCTTAAAGATGCACTGGATAAGCATCTGGCAGCAAAATAATATAAAAAGAGGATTGAGAGGGAAAAAAGATGGACAAACAAAAGAAAAATATGGGGGCAGTGGCATTTCTTCCACTGATCGTATTTCTGGTATGTTATGTAGGGTGCGGGATTACATTTACCCTGCTTGGAGCAGACGAACCGTTCGGAAAGTTCCCGCGTCACGTCGCGCTTCTTGCAGGGTGTGCGGTAGCACTTCTCCTTAACCGTGGCATTGGTGTACAGGATAAGCTGAATATTATGACAACGAGCATGGGAAATTCAGGAGTTATGATGATCGTTCTGATCTACCTGATGGCTGGTGGATTCCAGGGAGCAGCAGCGGCAATGGGCGGAAAAGATTCGGTTGTGAATCTCTGTCTGCATTTTATTCCGGTGAAGCTTTTGGTTCCGGGTGTATTTTTGATGTGCTGCTTTATTTCTACATCGATCGGAACATCCATGGGAACGATTGCAGCGATGGCTCCGATTGCGATCAATGTGGCACAGGGAGCGCATTTAAATGTTGCGGTAGTCGGTGCGGCAGTGATCGGAGGATCTTATTTTGGAGATAACCTTTCCATGATTTCAGATACAACCATTTCTGCAGCAGAAGGATGTGGTTCTGAGATGAAAGACAAATTTAAAATGAATTTTTTCATTGCTCTTCCGGCGGCAATTGTGGCAATGATCCTGTACTCGATTTTTGGCGGAGTAGGAAGTGGGGCGATTGAAGCAGGAAGTTACAATATTATTGAAGTTCTTCCGTATTTCATAGTTCTCATTGCGGCACTTATGGGAGTTAATGTTGCGGTAGTCCTTTTTGTCGGAATACTTGCATCCGGTATCATTGGACTTTGTGTCGGAAGCTGTGGATTTTTTGAATGGATCCAGGCAATTGGAAGTGGTATGAGTGATATGTTCAGCATCAGTATCGTTGCCATTCTTGTATCCGGTATCATCGGTCTTGTACGTGAATATGGCGGTGTTGAATGGCTGGTGGGCGCGATCAGCAGCAAGATCAAGAGCAGACGTGGTGCGGAATATGGAATCGGACTGATGTCAGGTATCCTTTCCGCAGCTATGGTAAATAATACGATCGCAATCATTGTTACCTGCCCGATCGCAAAAGAAATCGGGGAAAAATATAAGATCGCACCGAAGAGACTTGCCAGTCTGGTGGATATCTTTGCCTGCGCATTTATTGCACTGATGCCACATGATGGTGGTATGCTGATGATTACGGCACTTGCTGATGTATCACCGCTTAATGTACTGAAATATTCGTTCTATATGTTTGGACTGATTATTGCGACCTGCGTTACGATACAGTTCGGATTGATGGACAAGAAAAATTAGACAGGATGAAATTTAAAATATGAAAGATCTAACAAAAGGAAAACCATCCACACTGATACTGGCTTTTGCGCTGCCGATCTTTTTCGCAAATCTTCTGCAGCTTACATACAGTCTTGTGGATACCAGAATTGTCGGAACTTTCCTGGGAGAGGACGCGCTGGCGGCTGTCGGCGCGACCACAACCTTAAGTAATCTGATCGTAGGATTTCTGCAGGGACTTTCCGGTGGATTCGCCATTATCATCGCACAGAAATTCGGTGCAAAGGATTATAAAAATGTGAAGAAATCATTCGCAATGTCGCTGACCATGGGTACAGGAATTGCAATATTTTTTACGGTGTTCGGATTGTTATTTTTACAGCCGATCTTAAATATACTGAATGTTCCGTCAGATCTGATGGCAACGGCAAAAAGCTATATTTTCGTGATCATTGCAGGGCTTGTGGCAACATTTCTTTATGATGCATGTGCGGCAGCACTCCGGTCACTCGGAGATACCGTGACGCCTCTTGTGATCCTGGCAATCTCAGTTGCACTGAATATTGTTGGGGATCTGCTTTTTGTCGTAGTGCTGAAAAGCGGAGTGCGGGGAGCTGCGATCGCAACGGTACTGGCACAGGCAATCGCCTTTGTTGTGTGCTGGATTTATATGGTAAAGAGATATGAACTGTTAAGACTTAGCCGGGAAGATTTCAAAGATCCGAATCCGGTTATGGTGAAAAATATGTTGGGTGCGGGAATGTCCATGGGATTCATGAGTTCTCTGATCAATATCGGTTCCCTGACGCTTCAGACAGCGATCAATAAACTTGGAAATGATTATATCGTAGCACAGACAGCGGCCCGGAAGCTGACTGAAATGTTCATGATCATGTTTACAGTATTTGGTAATACGATGGCGACCTACTGTGGACAGAACCTTGGAGCAGGAAAGATCGACCGGATCAAAAAAGGGATCTGGCTTGCGATTTTCTATACTTGTATCTGGTGTACACTTGTGATCGTGGCAAGCTACACGATTGGAGATAAACTGGTCTATCTGGTAACAGGTACATATAATGAAAATGTGATCTTAAATGCGACCAGATATCTGAAATTTGATACATTGTTTTATTATGTAACAGCAGTAATCTGCATTGTGCGAAATGCCATGCAGGGACTGGATGACCATATTACACCGATCGTATCAAGTACACTTGAGATGCTTGGAAAAATAGTGATCGCATTTACACTGGTTCCACATCTTGGATACACGGGGGTTATCATTGCGGAGCCGATTGTGTGGTTTGTTATGGTGATTCCGCTGATCGTGCAGATTTTCCGGATGCCGGTGCTGAAGCAGACAAGCCTTTCTTGACACTATTCATACGCCTGTGCTAGAATAGGCTTGTTTCAGAAAAATAAATACAGATGCGTAAGGTGTCAATCAGACGGAATGTCTGGATTGGTGAAAAGGGAAACAGGTGCAAGTCCTGTATGAACTCGTCACCGTAATTTGCAAGCTTAGGCTGTCATACCACTGGGAGACCGGGAAGGAAAGCCACAAGCGTCTGAGCAATCAGTCGGGAGACCTGCCTTTCGCAGTACAGGAACGGAACGTTCATGCCACGAGTAACTGGCAGTACGAAAGATAGAAACTTCAGACTGATTTTGCAGAGGGCAAAATGTCAGTTTCTTTTTTGTACGCCCTCGTTAAATTTAGATACGGGGGATTTTTTTGTTTACAAAAAATATGCTATAAAGTGTAATGAATATCATTCCGATTCCTGAAAGTATGACAAAAAAGTCAGGGAGGATCAAGATGAAGAAACGAGTATTAGTAGCATTACTGGCAACAGCACTTACGGTGTCTATGATGACTGGATGTGGAAGCAAGAAGACAGAGGACACTTCTTCTACAAAGACAGAAGAAACATCCGAAGACAGCGATCAGGAGGCAGCAGACAAAGTGGCAAAGCTGATCGATGACATTTATGTGCAGGAAAGAACAGACAAGACAGATGAACAGTGTAAGGCTGCAAAAGAAGCCTGGGATAAGCTTACTGATGCACAGAAAGAACTGGTAGAAGGCGAGAACGCTGATCCGGATTATTTTGGAAGGGATACAGGCGATGCATCGAAAGATGATCCGCTGAACGAAGATAACATCGGAGAAAATGAAATTCTGGTTGTAAGCTTTGGTACATCTTTTAATGACAGCCGTGCAGAGGATATCGGTGGTGTGGAAAAAGCACTTCAGGCAGCATATCCGGACTGGTCTGTAAGAAGAGCATTTACAGCACAGATCATCATCAACCATGTACAGGCCCGTGATGATGAGAAGATCGACAATATGGATCAGGCACTGGAAAGAGCAGTCGACAACGGGGTTAAGAACCTGGTCGTACAGCCGACACATCTGATGCATGGTGCCGAGTATGATGAACTGACAGAAGCAGTTGAGAACTACAAAGATAAATTTGAATCTGTAAAAATTGCAGAACCACTTCTCGGTGAAGTCGGAGCGGATGAAACAGCGATCAATGAGGATAAAGCAGCTGTTGCAGAAGCAATTACAGCAGAAGCTGTAAAGACAGCTGGATTTGACAGCCTGGATGCGGCAAAAGAAGAGGGAACCGCATTTGTATTTATGGGACATGGAACTTCACACACAGCAAAGATCAGCTATTCTCAGATGCAGGCACAGATGGAACAACTTGGTTATGAGAATGTATTTATCGGAACCGTAGAAGGCGAACCGGAAGATACCGCTTGTGAAGCAGTAATCGAAAAGCTCAAAAATGCAGGATACAAGAAAGTAATCCTTCGTCCACTGATGGTTGTAGCAGGAGATCATGCAAACAACGATATGGCAGGCGATGATGACGATTCTTGGAAGAGCCAGTTTGAAGCATCCGGAGCATTTGACAGTATTGATACACAGATTGCAGGTCTTGGTGAGATCGATGCGATCCAGCAGCTTTATGTGGCACATACACAGGCTGCAATTGATGCAGAATAAATAAAAAAAGAGGGATTTATAAGATGAAAAAGAAACTGTTAGTATTGGTATTATCCGCTGTAATGGCAGTGGGAATGATGAGTGGATGCGGTGCAAAATCAGACACATCAGATACGAAAGCAAAGACAGCAGAAAACTCTTCTGCTAAAGAAGAGGAAACAGAGGAACAGACAGAGTGTGAGCTTGAAGACGGAACCTACACAGCAGAGTTCAAAACTGACAGCGGAATGTTTCATGTAAATGAAGCGAATGACGGAAAAGGAACACTCACAGTAAAAGACGGGAAAATGACGATCCATGTCAGCCTGGTTTCTAAGAATATCGTCAACCTGTTTGAAGGAACATCCGAAGATGCACAGAAAGATGGTGCAGAACTTCTGGGACCTACAACAGATACGGTAACCTATAGCGACGGTGCAACAGAAGAAGTTTATGGATTTGATATTCCGGTTCCTGAACTGGATAAAGAATTTGACGTTGCGCTGATCGGAACAAAAGGTGTCTGGTACGATCATAAGGTAAGTGTGACCAATCCGGTGAAAGTCGAAGAATAATTGAAGATAAGTGAAAGGACTGTTTCCCTGAGAAATGGGAAATGGTCCTTTTTTTGCTTGGGCATGAACTGGATAACACTATACTTTTATATGTCAGATAGTGTATACTAGGCAGTGGAAGATCATACAAAAGAGAGAATGTTTTGTATATAAAAACTAAAATGTGGAGAGGAAGTTAAAATACGATGTACTACGTACCAGATGGCACAAAAGAGTGTGGATTTTATGAATGTAAAAAATGTGGGAACCGTTTCTTATCCTTACAGACAATGAGCCGGATCCCATGTCCGGAATGTGAGGCAGAGATCGACTATGAGATCGGACCAGACGAATCCATGGAAGATGCTCTGGACACGGCAGAATTACTGGAAAAGATCATCGGTGAAGAAGAAGTAGAGAAAATGGATGGACTTCTGAGTCTTGCAATTACCGGTGGAGACTGTAACTGGATTTAATTTTCGGTTAAAAGTGTTGAATGGGTGGTTAGAAAAAACAAACGAAGCGTGTTATAATAGAAATATGAGTAAAAGAGGGAGAAAATAGATGGATATTCATGATTTGAAAATATTTCTGACGATCGCACAGGAAGGCAGTGTTTCCAAAGCATCCAAAATCCTTTATATGACACCGCAGGGAACAAGTAAGGTACTGAAGAACCTTGAGACAGAGATGGGATGTCAGTTGTTTATCCGGGATAAGTCCGGGATGCAACTTACGGAAAGCGGAGAGAGATTTCGCGAGTATGCGCTGAAGGATGTAGACGATTATTATCAGGTAAAGAAAGATATTCTGCATATTGAGCAGAGACAGAAGAAGGTTGTAGATCTTTTGTCAGCATATGGAATCTTGCGTCTGCTTACGCCGGACTGTCTTGTGGCATTCAGGGAAAAGTATCCGGATATCGAATTCCATTACCGGGAATATCCGGATCTGCCAGTCGAACAGCTTTTTGCCGGAAATGAAGGGAATGTGGCATTTTCTATTGGAGAGTTTGATGAGCATTTATATCATGTAGTGCCGTTGGGAACCTTTCCAATAGAACTTCTGGTAAATGAAAAACATCCCCTTGCGCAGAAAGAAAGTGTTACGATTAAAGATCTGCAGGGAGAGCCGATGTTTATTGAGAGCAGTCAGTTTCATATTTATCATTTGATTATGGAAAAGTGTGCAGAAAGTGGTTTTGAACCGGATATTATTTTCCAGACCAGCGGATTCAGCCTGTGCCATAAGATGGTAAAAGAAAATAAAGGGATTTCCGTGGTGGTGGATTTTGTTTATGATGATATGCGGGAAGAAGGAATGAAACTGATCCCGTTTTCAGATGGAATATATGAGTGGAAAGCCTGTATGCTCACAAGGCGCGATGAGGAAGAGAATGAAGGCGTGCAGTGTTTCCGGAAACACGTACAGGAATGGCTGCAAAAGATTCGCTCAGGAGAGATTACACGATAAGAAAAAAGTTGATAAGTAGTAACGAAAAGTTGCGGGTAAGTCACAAACTATACAGAATGCATGAAAAAGCGGAGTATAGTTTGTGACTTTTTTGTCGACAATTTCATGGAAATAGATGATGACTATAATAATGGAATATTTATAGAAATAATGAATTTGAATAAAATGCACAAAAGAATATAATAGTAATACATGGATGTTGGCGGAATATACAAATAATCGCGCCGGCACAAATACAATTTTACAGGAGGTTTTGAAAATGAATATCGGAGTAACAGAAATCAGTCCAAGAGAAGTGCAGAGAAAGGCAGAGAAATGTTTTAAAGATGGATATTACTGCTGTGAAGCTCTGGTCAGCACGATCCGCGATGAATTCAAACTGGATGTGCCGAAAGAAGTAATCGCCATGGCATCAGGAATGGCTGTGGGAGCAGGAAAATCCGGATGTGTATGTGGTGCATTTAACGGAGGAATCCTTGCACTTGGACTTTTTTTCGGACGTACAGAGCAGGACGGACCTACAAATCCAAAGAGCGTGAAGTGCATGGAACTGACACACGAACTTCATGACTGGTTTAAACGGGCAAATGGAAAAAATGCAATCTGCTGCAGAGTTCTTACAAAGGAATTCAATATGGGACAGGGTGAACACAAAGAACAGTGTATCTATTTTACAGGACTTTGTGCATGGAAGGTAGCGCAGATCGTCTGTCGTGAGCTTGGTATCAAGAATCTGGATGAAATTGATGAACCGTGCGAAAGAAGAAAAATTGCAGATATCTAAATAAAGTGGTAACGACAGCCGCTTGATGAGAGAAAGGGAAAGAAATAATGAAAGACGTAATTAAGAAAGTACCGATTCCGCTTTGCGGAGTCATGCTTGGCGCGGCAGCACTTGGAAATTTACTTCAGAGCTATTCAGAAGGAATCCGTTATGTATGCGGTATATTCGCAGCATTTCTTCTGATACTGGTGCTTTTGAAGCTGATCATGTTCCCGGGAGCAGTGAAAGAAGATATGGGAAATCCGATCATGGCAAGCGTATCAGGAACATTTCCGATGGCACTTATGATTCTCAGCACTTATGTAAAACCGTTTATCGGAAAGGCAGCTTATTACATATGGCTTCTGGCAATCATTCTTCACATCATTCTGATCATATACTTTACGGTGAAGTTTGTTCTGAAACTTCAGATGCCGAAAGTATTTGCAAGCTATTATATTGTATATGTAGGAATTGTTGTAGCGGCTGTTACAGCACCGGCTTATGAGCAACTTGGAATCGGAACCGCAGCATTCTGGTTTGGATTTGTAACACTGATCGTACTTCTTGTACTTGTAACCTATCGTTATGTGAAGTTTAAAGAAGTGCCGGATCCGGCAAAACCGCTGATCTGTATCTACGCAGCACCGACCAGCCTGTGTATTGCAGGTTATGTACAGTCCGTAACACCGAAATCATACGGTTTCCTGATGGCAATGTTTGTAGTTGCAACGGTTATTTATATTTTTGCCCTGGTAAAAGCAGTGGAATATCTGAAGATGCCATTCTTCCCAAGCTATGCAGCCTTCACGTTCCCATTTGTTATCAGTGCGATTGCAAGTAAACAAACTATGGCATGTGCAGCAAATATGGGACATCCAATGCCATTCCTTCAGTATGTAGTTCTGATCGAGACAATTATTGCAGTAGCACTTGTTGTTTATACTTATGTTCGCTTTATGGGGGTTATTTTCGGAGGAAAGAAATAAAAGATTTGACCGGACAGATAAAAAAGGGTAAACTTAAATTTATCAAGAATATGTCGGATGAGGGACGTTCTAGACACCGCAAGGGGCCGAAGAAGCAAAGCGTAAGGTAACATCTTCCTTTCGTGGAAACTGACAGGCAAAAAGGAAGGCGACCTGACGAATCTTTGGAGAGTGTGCAAAGAAAGCACCACCTACGAGGCTAGAACCAACTGGTAAAAGGACAGAGAAAACAGATGAACGATTTTTTTCGTGTATCTGTTTTTTTCTGCCCTTTTATATGGGCACTAATATGAGATGAGACTGTTAGCAGGCAGTACGTGGTGGCATACAAAAGTATTATCCGAGGAAGAAGGGAAAGGGCATTTTTTGAATAAAATTTGACAGAAGAAAAGGAAAAGCAGGAGGAAAAAAGATGAGAATGATGCTTGTGGGAGCCGGTGCTGTCGGTGAAAGTATTTTAAAAGTAATGCAGTGGAGAGACCGGAAGGGGGAATGGCTGAAATATGTTCTGGTCTGTGACTATGATCTAAAAAGGGCAGAAGAAGTTGTTACTATGATGAAGGGGGATACCCGTTTTGAAGCTTCTAAGATCGATGCGACAAATACAGAGGAAATGGCAGAAATGATCCGGGAGCACAAAATTGATTTTGTGATGGATGCGGCGCCGCCCTTTGCAAGTAATATGATTTTTGACGCTGCATTTAAAACGGGTGCAGATTACGGAAGCATGGGAACCTGGTCGGTTCCGATGGAAAATCCGGCTTACGGACTTGGTATTGAGAACAGCTATACTGAACCGATGACAAAATACAATTTTGACCGTCATGAAGCCTGGAAGAAGCAGGGGAATATGGCTGTGATCTGTATGGGAATCGATCCGGGTGTTGTAAATGTATTTGCAAAATACGCGGCGACAGAGCTTTTGGATGAAATAACAGAAGTTCATGTAAAAGACGGCGGAAATCTGTCTGTTCCGGGTGCAGATCCGGATGACATTATGTTTGGATTCAACGTGTGGACCGTGTTGGATGAGGTAATGAACCCGAATGTTGAGTATGATAAGGAGAAGGGCGGATTTATCGTAGAAAAAGCATTTGCAGGGCAGGAAATCTATGAGATGCCGGAAGGAGTAGGAAAGAATACCCTGGTAAAGGTAGAGCATGAGGAAGTTGTGACGATGGCACGCTACTTAAGCCAGTATGGATTGAAAAAGGCAACCTTCAAGATCAGTCTTGATGAGAATCTGATCATGGCACTTAAGGTGCTGGATAAGCTGGGACTTCGCAGTATCAAGCCGGTGCAGGTAGGGGATGTGAAGGTAGTTCCACGAGATGTGGTTGCAGCGTGTGCACCGCAGCCAAAAGATATCGGAGATGAGATGACCGGAAAAATGCTGGTCGGAGTACAGTGTATCGGAAAGAAAGACGGAAAGGAAAAAGAATACTTCTTGTATCAGCCATTTGATAATCAGGAGTCTATCGAAAGATGGGGAACCCAGGCTGTTACCGCCCAGACAGGATTTGGAGCAGCACTTGCACTGGAGCTGATCGGAAGAGGAATCTGGAAAGAAGCAGGGGTATATGCACCGGAATATTTTGATCCGAAACCATACCTTGAATTAATGAAAGAAAGTGGTTATAAATACGGAATTATAGAGAAATAATTTGGATGTGCTCAGAGATGGTCTGAGATAATAAACAAAATAAAATTACGCGCAAAACGGCACAAAGTCATAGAAGAACTTTGTGCCGTTTTGTACGTGACAGGAAATCAGATCAGCTTACATTCTTTGGCCCATTTGGTGACAAAGGTAAGAAACTTATCAAGTGCAGGAGAGAGTTCAGGTGTATCCAGATAGGCTACGGACAGATTCCTGCGGAAGTGTTCGGTAAAGGAACGGACACAGACGTTGAATGGTATATTATGAAGCAGAAGTTTGGGAAGTACAGTGATGCCAAAGCCCTGTTCCACCATTTTAATCGCGGTATAGTCTTCATTGATCCGGAATCTTACGTTAGGCGTGATATGATTTAAGCGAAATAATTTTCCGGTTTCATAATCAAAATCATCGGCGGACAGAACAAAATCCTGTCCGTCAATGTCGGCAAAAGATACCGTCAGCTGATCGGCAAGAGGATGGTCCAGGGAAGTAACCAGAACCAGTTCGTCGGTGCCGACAGGCAGATTAGGGAAATCCTTTGCGACATATTGCGAAACAAAAATACAGTCCAGTTCTTTTTTTCGAAGTTTTTCCGTCAGGTTCTGAAATCCGTCAACATAGAGCTGAAAGGTGATATTCGGGTATTCGGCAGAAAAATTTTTCAGTACTCCGGGGAGCCAGTTATAGGCAATGCTCTGCACCGTTCCGATGCGGATAAAGCCACTGTCCAGATTGTTGATATTTGAGACAATCTGATCGATCCGTGTATTGGCGGAGCGGATATGCATAAGTTCTTCAAAGATGGGTTCTGTCCCGGGAAGTGCTTCCATTCCGTTTTTTGAACGCTTGAACAGCTTGAGACCAATCTCTTTTTCATAATTGCGAATGGTCTGGCTGACAGCTGACTGTGTGTAGTTGTGTTTTTGAGCAGCTTTTGAGATGCTCTGATTCTCATAGACATCAAGAATCACATCGTATTTAGACATGATGAAACCTCCCGTGGTGTTGATAAACAATGCTCTTTTACTATCTTACTTAATATAAGGAAGATAATCAATATCCGTGGGATTTTATTATAAATTTGTAACTGTTCAGAGCCAAGCAAAATTTCATAAAACAGGTGTAAAATGCTTGCATTTTTAAGACTGTTTTTGAAATTTTATTTGGCGGATACGCCACACCGACGAAATGCGTAGCATTTTGGAGGTTGGCTCTGAACAGTTACATAAATTTTTTTAAAATCAAACATAAGAAAAAGTGAAAATATAAGCGCAAATCAAAGAGTTAACAATGTATTAAGAAAAAGTGAAGTCTGATATCAGTTTTACAGACTTTTCAATGACCGGAAACTGGAATAGCATAGAAGCAGGGGAATGAAATTCAAAGGAGTTTAAGTGTATTATGAATTAAAGGAGAAGAATAATGGGATACAATTACTGGAACGGAACAGAAGCGGCACACCGCCGTGTTATGATGAAGGCGGCAGGATATTCGGATGAAGATATCCGTCAGAAACCGCATATCGGAATACCGAATTCTTACATGGCAGGTTCTCCAGGAACTGCGCATCTTCGCCAGGTGACAGAAGCTGTAAAAGAGGGAATCTGGGCAGCAGGAGGAATCCCGGTAGAATTCGGAATCCCGGCTACTTGCGGAAATGTGGCAAATGGTGCGGATGAGATGAAGTATGAGCAGGTAGGAAGAGATATCGTGGCAATGTCCATCGAATTTGTATCCAGAATACATAATTTCGATGCGATCTGCTGTGTGGCATCCTGTGATCTGATCATTGCCGGATGTTATCTGGCAGCGTGCAGACTGGATATTCCGGCTCTGGTAGTGACCGGGGGATCAATGCAGGCCGGAAATTACTGTGGGAAGACAGTTGTAGAGGCAGATCTGGATGCGGCAAGATTCTCAGGTGCTTCCGAAGCTGAGTTATTTGAAATGGAAGAAAGTGTCTGCCCGTCTTTTGGTGCATGCCCTTCTATGGGAACAGCCAACACGATGCAGATGTTAGGTGAAGTATTGAACCTTGTTATGCCGGGAACATCTACGATTCCTGCATCAGATAATGCAAGACTTCGTGCTGCAAGAACAGCAGGAAAATACATGGTACAGCTTGCCAGATCCGGAAAGACACCAAAAGATCTGATCACCAAAGATGTTCTGGAAAATGCGATCATGTTTGATATGGCGGTTGCAGGATCTACCAATGCGGTACTGCATATCCTAGCATACGCATATGAACTTGGTATCAAGCTTACACTGGCAGATTTTGAAAAGTATGCGAAGGAAATTTACTGCATCAATGCAGTGATTCCAAGCGGACCGTATACAGTTGTAGATTTTCATTATGCCGGCGGTGTAAAGCAGGTCATGAAGCAGCTTGCCGGTAAAATCCACACCGACGCGCCAACCATTTACGGGGATACAACTTGGGGTGAACTCCTCGATTCTGTGAAAAGCGCGCCAAATAAAGTCATTCATTCGCTGGAAGATCCTGTAGCAAAAGAACCGGGACTTAAAATCATGCGGGGAAATATTTCTCCGGCAGGAGCGATCGTACGTCCGACAGCAGTATATGAAGAAGTAAAATACATCAAAGGTGCGGCAAAAGTGTATGAATGCGATCAGGATGCATATAGAGCCATTATGGCAGGCGAGATTGTTGCGGGGGACATTCTTGTTATTCGCTATGAAGGCTGTAAAGGAGCACCGGGTATGAAAGAGCTGATGCTTAGTATCGATGCGCTGATCGGACTTGGACTTGATAAAAAGGTCGGGCTTATCACAGACGCGCGTTTCTCCGGATTCAACTACGGAGCAATCGTCGGACATGTTTCTCCGGAAGCTTATGACGGAGGTGTGATCGCTTTGATCGAAAATGGTGATGAAATTGAGATGGACATTGCAGGGGGAACCGTCAATCTTCTCGTATCCGATGAGATTTTAGCAGAAAGAAGAAAATCCTGGGTACGTCCGCCGCTTAAGCAGCAGAAGGGTGTTTTAAATATTTACGCACAGAACTGCAGACCGGCAGAAGAAGGCGGTGCAATGCAGCCATGGGCACTGGATGCAGACTACGGATATCATCACGAATAAAAGTATTGGTATGGATAAGGAGAGAACGGGTATGTTATTGGTTTCAAAAGAGGATATTAAATGTGTAATTACAATGAAAGATATGATCGAAGCGGATAAGCAGGCATTTAAGATGGTTGTCGATGGTACGGTAGATACACCGCTTCGTACAGTCATCAATGGAAAATATGACGGCGCATTTCTGTTTATGCCGGCCTATGCTCCGGAATTAGATGCAGCAGCCATGAAGGTGATCAACATTTTTCCACACAATATCGATAACAATCTGATGACATCACCGGCGCAGACTATGCTGATCGATGGAAAGACAGGATATGTGATCGCGATGCTGGATGGAACTTATGTGACACAGCTTCGTACGGGGGCTTCTTCCGGTGCAGCATTCGATCTGCTTGGAAAAAAGGAATGTAAAAAAGGTGCAATGATCGGTACAGGGGGACAGGCAGCAGCTCAGCTTGAAGCAATGCTTGCAGCTAGAAAATTGGAAGAAGTAAAAATCTTTGACCTGAATGAAGAAAGATGCAAAGCATTTGCCGAAGAAATGCAGAAGGAACTGACCGAATATGGTGCAAAAATCATACCGGCAAAGGATTCGGATGACTGTATCGAAGATGCAGATCTGATCATCACAGTGACGCCTTCGGCAAAACCGGTATTTGACGGAACAAAGGTAAAAGCCGGTGCAACCATCAGCTGCGTAGGTACTTATGAGCCCCATAAGCATGAGCTGGATCCGGCAGTTTTACCGAGAGCATCTAAGATTATCTGTGATTCAAAAGAGGCGGCGCTTTCAGAAACGGGGGATCTTCTGATTCCGATTGCAGAGGGAATCATTACAGAAGAGGATGTGCTTGGAAGTCTTGGAGATGTGATCAATGGAAAGATCAAAGGACGTGAAAATGACGAAGAAATTATCGTATATGAAACCGTAGGAGTTGCTGCGCAGGATCTGGTAGCAGCAAAAGTGATTTATGATAAGGCAGTAGAAGCCGGAAAAGGACTTCGCTGGGGAGAATAATCTAAAAAGAGGATGTAAATACAAAAAACACGGAATATTTCCGTGTTTTTTGTATTTTAAAGAATAGCTTTGTGATAAGATAAACGAGAACAATAATTTAAAGAAAAGGAAACAAGAGAAATGATAACTACATGGATTCAGGCAGTATACCAATTTTTATGGGGAGATCTTTTCAGGATACCACTTCCGGGAGGCTCCTCTTTTGGTGTGTCACTGCTTATTATTTTACTGATTCCCACAGGAATCTATTTTATGATCAGAACAAGATTTTTGCCGGTTCGTCTTTTTGGAGATATGGTTCGCGCGCTTACCGGGAAAAAGAAGGAAGATGGCAGTCTGTCGACTTTTCAGACACTGATCGTCTCAACTGCAACAAGAGTCGGAATGGGAAATCTGGTAGGAGTAGTCGCTGCCGTTTCCGCAGGCGGTGCCGGTGCGGTATTCTGGATGTGGATCACAGCAGTCATCGGTTCTTCAACCGCATTTATCGAGGCAACGCTGGCACAGCTTTATAAAGAGAAAGATCCGCTTTACGGAGGCTACCGCGGAGGTCCGGCATATTATATGCATCATTATGTAGAGAGACGGACAGGAAAGACAAAGAAACATGTCTGTATTGCGGTGCTCTTTGCAATCTCAGGGCTTATCTGCTGGGCCGGGATCAGTCAGGTGATCAGTAATTCGGTTGCATCTTCTTTTGAAAATGCATTTGGGATTCCGCCAATTTTTACGACGGTGATTCTGGTAGCCGTTGCGGCAGTGATCGTACTGCGAAAAAATGCCACAGTAAAGGTGTTGGATATTCTGGTTCCAATCATGGCAGTCTGCTATTTTGTGATTACGATAGTCATTATCTTGTTGAATATCCGAAGCCTTCCGGGTGTATTTGAGCGGATTATCCAGGAAGCGTTTGGAATCCGTCAGGCAGCAGCCGGAGGGTTCGGAGCAGTTCTTATGAATGGTGTAAAAAGAGGGTTATTTTCCAACGAAGCGGGTTCGGGATCAGCACCATGCGCAGCTGCGGCTGCAGAATGTGATACGCCTGTAAAAGCAGGATTTATACAGGCATTGGGTGTATTTATAGATACAATTGTGATCTGCAGCTGTACGGCGATGATCATGCTTCTTGTGCCGGAAAAGATGATAGCAGGACTGGAAGGAATGGAGCTTTTGCAGACAGCAATGAATTATCATCTCGGTAAATTTGGCGTGATCTTTATTGCGGTTACGTTGTTCCTTTTCAGCTTTTCAACGTTTCTTGGAATCCTGTTTTATGCAAGAGGAAATGTGGCATATCTTTTAGGGGATAAGTGGTGCTGGCAGACAGCATATAAAATCCTCGCACTTGTGATGCTCTTTATCGGAGGAATTGCGGCATATCATATTGTATGGGATCTTGGCGATGTGGGAATCGGACTTATGACGATTTTTAATATTGTGACTTTGTATCCTATGGGTGGAGAGGCACTGGAGGAATTGAGGAAGTACGAAAAAAATAAACAGTAGGAGGAACTGGAGAATGTCAAAAGATGAATATTTAATTACAGATGCACCTCTTAAAGCATTAACTGTTTTTGCAATGCCTATGATTTTAGGCAGCTTTTTTCAACAAGTATATAATATGGCTGATTCTATTATCGTTGGTCAGTTTGTCGGCTCTTCTGCACTTGCGGCAGTTGGTGCTTGCGCTGCACTTACGAATGTCTTCATTTGTATAGCCTTGGGTGCCGGTGTGGGCGCAGGGGTGCTTGTGAGCCGTTATTTTGGAGCCAGAGATTATAGTAAAATGAAAACAATCGTGTCAACATCATTGATCAGCTTCCTGATTCTAAGCGTACTTCTGGGTATATTTGGCTTTTGTTTTTCCCATTCGATGATGAGTTTATTACAGACACCTGCTGATATACTGGATGAAGCAGTACTGTACCTTCGTGTTTATTTTGTGGGATTTCCGTTTCTGTTTATGTATAACATCCTTTCAACGATGTTTACCTCGATCGGTGAATCAAAGATTCCATTGGGACTGTTGATATTTTCTTCTATTTTGAATATTTTTATGGATCTCTGGATGGTGGCCGGACTTGGTTTGGGGGTATTTGGTGCAGCTCTTGCAACCCTCATTGCGCAGGGGATTTCGGCAGTGTTTTCACTTTTGATTTTCTTTAGTCGGATGCGTCGATATAAAAGCCATTTTGACTGGTTTGACGGGAAGGAATTGCATTCCATGCTTCGGATCGCTGTGCCATCTGTTCTTCAGCAGTCTACAGTGTCAATTGGCATGATGATCGTACAGGCAGTTGTAAATCCATTCGGTACACAGGCACTTGCCGGTTATTCGGCAACGATGCGGGTAGAGAACGTTTTTTCACTGATCTTTGTATCCATTGGAAATGCAGTTTCACCGTATGTTTCCCAGAATTTTGGCGCAAAGAAAATGGAACGTATCAAAAAAGGATATCATGCGGCACTGGTTTTGGATTTATGTTTTGCAGTTCTTGCTTTTATAGTCATTGAAACGCTGCATACCCAGATTTCCTCGTTATTCCTGGGGAAAGACGGAACCGCCCTGGCATATCAGGTGTCCGGGGATTATATGAGATGGCTTGGTTACTTTTTCATTTTTATGGGTATCAAGATGGCAACAGATGGAGTACTCCGTGGACTTGGTGTTATGCGCCCGTTTCTCGTCGCCAATATGGTAAACCTTGCAATCCGCCTGGCAGTTGCTTTGATTTTTGCACCTCGTTTTGGTATCGAATTTGTCTGGCTTGCTGTACCGGCTGGCTGGTTTGCCAATTTTGTGATTTCCTATGTGGCACTTAGAAAATCGTGGCCAACTGATAAAGCAGCTTCAGTTTGCTAACTGTCTGTTTATTCCGGAAATAGAATTACCCGCACCAACGGTGCGGGTAATAGCATAAGTCAGCAAGAATATAAAATCAGAAATATAATGCCAAAAATCCTTATGGAAGCGGATGACCTGCTGCCAGGTACAGCTCATACCATTCTTCACGAGTCAGTGTTATCTCACATGCTGCGATAATTTCTTTCAGGCGGCTTTCGCTTGTAGTTCCGGTAATGATTTGCATATTTGCCGGGTGGCGTAAAATCCACGCAGCCGCAATGGTAGTGTCGCTGACATTATATTTTTCAGCCAGTACATGAAGCTTTTGATTCAGTTCCGGGTATTCGTCACTTCCGAGAAAGCATCCTTTCCATGCCGGCATCTGAAATGGTGACCAGGCCTGGAGGGTGATATCGTGGAGGCGGCAGTAGTCGAGCAGACTTCCGTCGTGGTCAATTGAACCGGGGGTTTCCATATTGACTTCCATGCCATTTGCAACAAGATTGGAAACTGGAATGCTGAATTGAACCTGGTTGACAACGAGCGGTTGGCAGACATACTTCTGCAGCAGTGCAATCTGCATCGGTTTGTGGTTTGAAACACCGAAATGGCGGACCTTTCCGCTCTCAAACAGAACATCAAATGCGGCAGCAACTTCTTCCGGTTCTACGAGTGCATCCGGACGGTGAAGCAGCAGAAGATCGAGATAATCTGTCTGAAGCCGTTTTAAAATACCATCAACGGATTTCAAAATGTGCTCTTTTGAGAGATCATAACAACCTTGACGGATGCCGCATTTTGACTGCAGGTAAATATCTTCCCGTTTTAGGGATGGATCGCCGGCAAAGGCTTCGCCGAACACAGTCTCACTCATACCTCCGCCGTAGATATCCGCGTGATCGAAGAAATATGCGCCCTGTTCCAATGCAGAGTGAATGAAATGGTTCATTTCCTCCTTCGATTTTTCAGAAAGTCGCATGCATCCGACTGCAATGGAAGGAATTTTTTGCAGATGATTGCCTAAAATAGTTTCTCTCATGATAAAAATCTCCTTTGTAATGATTTGATATTCGCGGAATTTTTCCGTAAAGCAAGTATGGAAGAAGTCCGGAAGTAAAGAAATAATAATTGTTATACTTTGGACCATGGTATCATCATATCATAGAAGCGCACTCGAGAGTCAATGAAAATTTCTTGAGATAGCTATTAAATTTGAGTAAGAGATAGAAGAGCAGATATTATATCTTGAAAAAAGTACGTTCCATTGGTTCCGTTGAAGTCAATAGATTCCTCTTTACTTTCCCGACACAACTGCTATAATATATCAGACAGCAAGTAAAGGCAAAACAGAGAGGAATTTTATAATGGACATTATACAAAAATTTGGTAACGCAGTGAGCAGTATGTCTCTGGAGGATCCCGGGAAGGCGCGCAGGCTTCTTCTTACAGGATATCGACTTCAGGAGAAACGACTGCTCTTTTTTTCAGATAAAAAGCTGCCCAAGTCGGGACAGTATGTAGCAAGAATTGTTATGAAAAATATCATCCAGGCACTTTCAAAGCCTGAAAATTCAGCGATGGTCAGCATCTTTGTTCCGGGAGAGCTTTTGACGGCGGCAGGGCTGACTCCGTATTCGGTAGAAGCAATGTCCTGCTTTATCGCAGGAACAAGATGTGAGCAGACATTTTTGAGAAAAACAGAAGAAGAGGGATTTCCGGAAACGATGTGCTCCTATCACAGAGTTTTCCTTGGAGCGGCACTATCCGGACTTGTGCCAAAGCCAAAATGTATGATCTACACAAATCTGGCATGTGACAGCAATATGATGACCTTCCCGTATCTGAAGCAGAAAAATATGCTTCCGGGATTTTTTATAGATGTACCGTATGACAAGAACGAAGATTCTGTAAAATATGTGGCAGATCAGCTCCGGGAGTTGAAAGCATTTTTAGAAGATGTTACTGGAAAGAAGATTTCCGAAGAGGCAGTACGGCAGGCGGTCAATAACAGCAACCAGGCAGCCGCATATTATCATGAACAGCTGGCACTGCGCAAAGAACATGATCCGGTCACGAGCCTGACCAATGAGCTGTACGCGATTTTCATGTGCCACCTCATGGCGGGTTCGCAGGAGGCAGTCAAGTATACGAAATTGCTTCTGGAAGATGTGAAAAAGGCACCGAAGAGCGAAGGTCTGCATATTCTCTGGATGCATATGATGCCATTTTTGCAGGAACCGGTAAAGGATATTTTCAATTACAGTGACCAGATTCATATCAGTGCCTGTGACTTTGTGGCAGACGGATTTCAGAAGACACATTATGAAGATCCGTATGAGTCCATGGCAGAAAAGATGGTGAACTGCATTTACAATGGAAGCGTCAAGCAGAGAATCCAGAAGGCAAAAGAGCTTGCGACGCAGACAAATGTGGATGGAGGAATCCTTTTTACACATTGGGGATGCAAAGGTACGATCGGAGCTTCCAGTCTGATCAAAGGATCGCTTGAGGAAGCAGGGATCCCGACCATGATCCTTGATGGAGATGGATGTAATCCGGCAAACAGCAGTGATGGACAGATTTCTACAAGACTTCAGGCTTATATGGAGATGCTGAAGGTAAATAAAGCAGAAAAATATGCCGCAAATCACGGAAAGGGGGCTGGGTCAGATGATACATTATGTCTGTAAATATACGCCGGTAGAGTTATTGAATGCATTTGGAGAAGAGTGTGCCGTACTGGAGGAAATGCCGGAGAACTTTGAAATGTCGGATCAAATCGCACACGCAAATCTGTGCGGCTTTGGGAAATCTGTGATTCAGGCAGTTCTGGAAGGAAAGGTCAAGCAGCTTGTACTTGTGAACTGCTGTGATTCTGCGCGGAGAGTTTATGATATTGTAGAGAGCACCGGAAAATGCAAATTTTTATATATGCTGGATCTTCCGCATGAGGATAATGAATGTGAGAAGGTAAAGTATGCACAGGCAATCATGCGCCTGAAAAAAGCATACGAAAAATTTTCCGGAAAAACATTTGATAAGGAAGCATTTTTAAATTCATTTACAGAAAATGAGACAGAAATGAAGCCATACATTGGTCTGATGGGTGTGCGTGTAACGGGTATTCTTGAAAAAATGATCCGGGATAATATTCAGATGGACGTGGACAATCTTACCTGCACCGGTGGAAGACAGCTTGCAGTTGTTCCGGAGCAGATGAGACAGATGGATGAAGAAAAAATGTTTCTGGCTTATGCGGATGCCCTGCTTTGCCAGATCCCATGTTTCCGAATGAATAACAACACTCGGAGAAATCAGCTGTATCTGGATCCAAACTTGAAGGGAATTATTTATCATACGATCAAATTCTGTGATTATTATGGATTTGAATATGCGAGCATTAAAAAGAATATCAAAGTACCGCTTCTGAAAATCGAGACGGATTTTACAAGTCAGAGCGCTGGACAGTTACTGACGAGAATCCAGGCATTTGCAGAAACGATTGAAGGATCGGAAGACATGGATCCGGGAAAAGGAATCAGTGAGGAGGCAAGAAAAAAGATGGAGTCAGGAATATATTATGTAGCAGGGATCGACAGTGGCTCTACAAGTACAGACGTTGTGATTCTGGATCAGGACGGAAAAATTAAATCTACGATGATCATTCCGACAGGCGGTGGAGCGATGATGAGTGCGGAGAAAAGCCTGGATCTTGCCGTAGAGAAGGCAGGAATTAAGAAAGAAGAAATTGTCAGAATTGTCACGACGGGATATGGACGTGCTTATATTGAAAGCGGGGATGACAGTATTACAGAGATCACCTGTCATGCCAAAGGTGCGCATTACCTGAACCCGAATGTGCGGACGGTGATCGATATCGGCGGACAGGATATCAAGGCGATCAGCATCGATGAAAATGGCGCAGTAAAGAATTTCCTGATGAATGACAAATGTGCGGCAGGAACTGGAAGGTTTCTGGAAATGATGGCACGGACTTTGGGACTTTCTCTTGAAGAGATGAGTACAAAAGGATTGGAATGGAAGGAAAATATTGTGATTTCCAGTATGTGTACGGTGTTCGCTGAGTCAGAGGTGGTATCACTTGTGGCTCAGAATAAAGATGTGGCAGATATCATTCATGGTCTGAATGTGTCGGTTGCTTCGAAAGTAGGAGCACTGGCGGCACGTCTTGGGAAAAAGAATCCGGGAGAATATATGATGACAGGCGGAGTGGCAAAGAATCCTGGAATCATCAAAGCACTGGAAGAAAAGCTGGATGCGAAATTGTATATTTGCGACGAGGCACAGCTTTGTGGTGCGCTTGGAGCTGCATTGTTTGCATATGAGAAGTGCAGTGTGTAGAGGCTGCGTTTGTAATCACCGGACATTATTTTATATTGCATAAAAAAGAGAAACCTTACCAATTTTGAACTGCTCCCCGTCAAGTAGACAATTGAAAAAATATAAATTTTTCCTGCCA
>ERZ812616.916-NODE-916-length-36975-cov-7.718852_pt1 | contig 36975 bp, 27 predicted proteins | sample MGYA00376249_ERZ812616 | MGnify/ENA primary metagenome ERZ812616 (study PRJEB26924, sample SAMEA4378265) | human gut metagenome | biome: human gut; feature: human-associated habitat; material: faeces | place: China | collected 2013 ...
TGTGCCGTATGGTCAGCGTTTGCATCGCAAAGTTGATGCTGTCCCATTTCAGGCCCAGTACCTCGCTGTGGCGCAGGCCGTACAGCGCGGTGACGTAGATGATGGGGTAGAGGCGTTCGTTCTTAACAGCGGTCAGCAGGTCGCGCATCTGCGATTCTGTGTAAAACGTGCCGGTAAACTGCGCTGCGTGCGGCATGACGACCAGATCGGCAGGATTTGTCTGGATTAGACCGTCTCTCTGCGCCAATTTGAGCGTCTGATTGAGCACGTTCTTGTGCTGGCGCAAGCTGACCGCCGAAAGGCCGCCGTGCCCGTCAGAACGCCCGAATTTAGCCTTTACGTTGATGTAGGTCTGCAGCGTCTCGCCGTCAACATCGCACAGCCGGATTTGCAGGTCATCGAAGTAGGGAAGGATGTGTGCCCGGGCCTGTACCTCGTAGCCTTGGTATGTGACCTCGTCCACGCGATGCCGGACATCCTCCAGCCAGCGGCGCACAGCGTCACTGAATAGAATATCGTGAGGGGTGGCCTGTACGGACTTTTCGCCGAGCATATCAAGCATAATCTGCTTGGCTTTGCTCTCGTTACCTGTAACGGTCAGACCTGTGGAGACCCAGGTCTGATTTTTTTGCCATCTGTCGTATGCGTGAGCACGACATAGTATTTGTCGTTTTTTACGCGCAAGCTGGCGGTCATGAGAAGGGCCTCCCAAAGCATTGTGGCATAAGACTGCACCTCCAAGGATTGACTGGCGGGACGGGGCGTTTTCCTCGTCCGCAAAACCAGTATACTACAATCGTTACGATTTCAAAAATGTACGAATGGAACCAATATGGCGGCACAGCAATGCCGTGAAAGCAGGTACTTTCACGGCATAATCTGCTGCTATATTGGTTTTGCGTTTTTCTCCCCCTGCAAATTCCAGACAGGCAACCCTTCCCGGCGCTGTGCCCTGCAAGGCAGCCTTTGGGCCGGCCTTGCAGCATGTTGTCACGCTTTCTTGGCACGCTCCCCGAGATGATCCGGATCATGGCGCTGCTTCCCCAAAAGCGGTACGGCAGAGGACGCTATTCAGTTGTGGTGAGAGGAAGTATATCTCCTCTCAATTACAATGGATAGCGTCGAAGTGTGGGAATGGGACGGAAAGAAAATAAAAATTTTACTTTTGAAGTGAGTGCGGAGGGCGATGGACTCATTTTTTGGCATTGGAGCCTGAAATGTAAAAGAATTTTACAGAATTGTTGGCTTCCTGAAGCCGATAGTATATAAGGCAAAGGTGGGGTACGATCTGTTGCAGGATATTCTAAACCTTTGCAGTGTCTATTATTAAAGGCGGAAGGCTATGAATGAACGAATTACAGCAGCTAACTTACTATGCACCTATGCATCGCTAGAATAAGTTTGCAATTATCTGATGAATCTGGTATACTTAATTAAAACTATGAGAAGGATAATATCGGGTTGATTTTGAGAAAGAAGTGAGCATTATGAACATTAACAAGCTTGTTTTTAGAAATTTTAAGACCTTAGAGAATGTTTCATTTGAGCCGGGGCGTGTAAATGTATTCATTGGTGCAAACGGATCCGGTAAGACTACTGTTCTTGAAGCGATAGGATTGCTTTGTGCTGCTATGACTGATCGTATAGATAATTCGAGTATGCAGCGAAAGGGAATTCGTCTAAGCGTTCCAGGCCTTTATAAATCGGCATTTTCCGATTTGAAGAGAAAAGCGCCTACTATTAATTTTGACGTATCTTGGAGTCAAAATGAAAAAAACTATCAGTATGCGGTTAATTTAAATGTTCCAAATGAATCCGACTCAGCTAGACGAGATATGTGGCGGTATCATTCGGAAAAATTGACAGTAAACAATGAAACGGTATGGGGGAGAAGTGGAGCATCAAAGACGACTTATGATCCATATGTTGGCTTGCTAATGCTTGAACCAAATGAAGAACTAGCCGAGGTTAGAACAGAGATAGAAAAGTTTAAAAATTACGCGATTTATCAACCGAATACTCAAGCACTACGGGGAACGCTTCCGGATCCATATCAGGTCAACCCTATCGGCTTATGCGGTGGTAGGCTTGCGGAAGCGATTGAAGAAATTATAAGGAAAGATGAAGACGGCGAGAGCTATTTACAGGACCTTCCTTTAGACGATGTCCTCGAACTAATAGACTGGGCAAGTGGATTTGATGTAGCTTCGCCTAAAAAGTCCAGCGTAAATGCTGCTGTACCAACATCAAGAAGAATTTTGGAATTCCAAGACCGTTATTTAACTTCAAAAACTAGTTTTACCGCTTATGATGCAAGCGAAGGAGCACTATATGTACTTTTTCTGCTCTGCTTAGCATTGCATCCTGATGCTCCTGGTATTTTTGCAGTTGATAGTTTTGATCATGCAATGCATCCGAGACTTGCGCGAGAGACAACAAGATTGTTCTGCAAAACAATTTTAGAACAAGATAAGACTGTTTTTGTGACAACGCACAATCCACTTGTTTTGGATGGGCTTGATTTAATGAATGATGATATAAGATTGTTCGCGGTGAACAAAAGCAGAAAATCTGGTCATACAACTTTGCAGAGAATACAAATCACCAAGGAACTCATGGATTCGGGATACTCGCTGTCGAGATTGTGGACGGAAGGAAGACTGGGAGGCGTACCAAATCTGTAATGAAAACGATAGGAATTGTTGCAGAAGGTCCCCGTGATTTTGAATTAATTGCTGCGGTTATTGATACTATAACCAATGAGGAAAACAGCTATCAAATGATCCAACCGGAGCCCGACATGGCTGGACGGTTCGGAAACGGATGGAAAGGGGTCTGGAAATGGTGTGAAACAAATCAGGGAAGCCTAAACACTTATATGAACTCTTTGACCCCAGTCCTTGATTTTTTGGTTATTCATATGGATGGAGACGTTGAAAGATGTGAAAAGGAAGTCCATTGTGAATGTCAAAGAAAATTCTGTGATGCACCAGGGAGCACACACCCGCTTACTTGCGAAAAAATTGCGAACAACCGGAGTGATTGTCCTGTCGTTTTACCGTGTGAAGAGCATGGGAATACTCCAGAAGCAGGGGCAAATTTTCTGAGATCATTCATAAACACATTGTTACTGCCAGAAGACGAACTGGCGGTAAGTTATATGATTCCGTTTGATGCAACAGATACATGGATTGTAGCGGCATTTGATCAGTATGAAGACTATGAAGACTATGAGGTCTTGTCTGATCCATGGACTAGTATTATCGCACGAGCGCCTCAATATCATGGAATCAAAATTAGAAATCGCCCGCATAAAGCAAAAAGAACGTATGAGGAACTAATTTCAGTTGTATGTGACAACTGGAGTGACGTTGTTGCAAAATGCCCGCAAGCAAAACGTTTTGATGAGGATGTGCGTAGATTTTTAATCAAGTAAAAATCAGAATGTGATTCTACATTGACGGAGAGAATGGTTGGATTCCATATGGGTTTGCACAAAGTCGTCCGATGAATTTCAAAATACGATTACCCGGTATTCAATTCGTCCAGAACAGTTGATTGAAAATGCAACTGAAAAATTAGAAAACTACGATTTAATGAGTGTGGGAGCGATTTGTCTGGGATAACTTGATTCTGAAAACTATACAGGTATTCTAAAATTCTTGGATGTGTTGCTTTCTTCGTCAAGAGCAACTACGGAGAAAATTCTCGAAGAAGAGTTTGGCGTTGCAATGAGCGAAGAACTGGAAAGAAAGTGCTTATTATGTGTAGCCTTAGTCGGGGCGTCAAAGCAGAGGCCAGAGAAGAGGGCAGAAAAGAAGGCATTAGCATAGGCAAGATTGGGATGCTCGTTCAGCTTGTTCGAGAAGGTGATTTGAAACCAGCGCGTGCTGCCGAAAAAGCTAAAATTACAGCCGAAGAGTTCATGAAAATGATGACGACCTACCCATTGTAGGCTGTATAAAACGAAAATTATATAGAATGTAGTATAGCAGTGAAAGGAACGTGGGCTCTATGCTAAGGTGGTTACATATTTCGGATCTCCATTTTAATAATGATGACATGAGCACAATTTCTCTGCGTGAAGAGTTACCACAATTTTTGAAGAGTAATAATCTTCTCTGTGACTATGTTTTTTGTACGGGGGATATTCGTACAGCAAATGCGAATCCTAATACGTTTACAGATGAAGCAGCAAAGTATTTGATTGATCTTTGCGCTGCAGTAGGGCTAACAACAGATAGACTGTTTATTGTACCAGGAAATCATGATGTGGATAGAAATTCAGATGGGCGCGATGGTGCGATAAAGAGAATTAGCTTTCAGCGCGAGGGGTATTATGATCCCCCATACGGAACGATTAAAGACGAAGATTTGCGGATAATATATTCTGGCCAGAATGATTTTCGCAACTTCCTTTCCAAATTGTATTCTGCGAGCCGCATGGAAAAGTATTCAAATCCATTACAACCGCATTTCAACATAGAAACGCCCGATCTCAATGTTTTACATATTGACTCGACTTTAACATATACCCAAAAGCAGGAATCAACAGATTTAGTCATTGGAACGAAGCTATTGCAAAACGCGTTAAAAGAGGTTAATCCGAATAAACCGACAATTCTACTTTCACATTATCCCTTTACAGCACTTCTTCAAGAAGAGAAAAAGTACGTACGGGAATTGCTGTGGAAAAAAGGCGTGCGCTTATGGCTGGGAGGTCATGAGCATGACCATATGGTTCATCCGATTGACTACCTCGATTCTCTCCAAGCAGGTGAACTGCGTATGGAAGAACGGAGCCGTGCGACAGTGTTGATTGGTGAAGTTGACGAGAATACACATACAGGTTATGTGACGGCATACACATGGTTTGCGGAAGGATGGGCGAAATATCCAATTCTTTGGCACGATGGGAGAAAAGAGGACCAGTACCCTTTTCAATTAAGGCTTCCGGGTGATAATGGCCAATCCCGTGAAGCCGTGAAAGCGAACCGGGCCAACACAGAGTTTGTCGGGAGAACAAATGTCATTGAGAGCATCCTTCCTCGCATTGAGGGCGTGGAAGAGGATAGCCTAAAAGAAGTGTTGAGTCATGCGTGGATTACAGAAAAACCACATTTGATCCTTCTTGCAAATGGTGGCATGGGAAAGACAACCATGCTACTTAATATGTGTGAAAATAGCGAGAACGTGAATTTATATATTCCGGCTGAACGTTTGGTGGCCATGAGAATGGGGATAAAAAGCTACTGTGTGCGATCCTTATTTGATGGCGATGAAGCGCGATTCGAGGAATTCTGCGGAGTTAAATATTCTCAGCCAAGTTTGGTTCTGCTGGTCGATGGCCTAAACGAGATTGATGCGAAAACAGAACGAGATTTTATTAATGAAATAAAGGCACTGAATTTGCTCAAGGGAATTCAGTTTGTTGTTTCTTCAAGAACAAACTTTACTGCGCGTTATAGCATGACCGGATACAGCGTGCGACAACTGATTCCATTGAGTGACGAGCAAATAGAGACCGTGTTCTCCGCCGAAGAATGGTCTGGAATCAAAGATACCTTTACATTGCACAAACTATTATCTAACCCGATGATGGTTACAATGTATAAGGAAATCTGTCCAATTATAAAACAGTACGAAAAAGAAGAATGTTTGGACTGGATTATTCCAATTAAGAATTCGTCGGATTTGTTGCATAATTATTATGTTGCACAAATCGCTGTCTTATTACAGAGAAGTGGTGTTGATGGAGAAAAAATACAAATTGCGTATCAAGCTGTTTTTGAAATTCTTCCTGCATTGGCGTATGAATTCGATATCTCGTACTGTTTAAATAAGAGTAATGTGGAATGCCGGGAACTTCTCCAAAGAATCTTGAAGGAGCACCATGTAAATGAAGAAAAAATTCTGCCGCTCCAGGAAAGATTCCGTGACTATGATTTGCCAGCACTCAAATTTGGAACGGTTTTTGATTTTTTGACTTGTCAAACGAATTTGTTGTACAAAAACGATACTGTCACTGCATTCCCACATCAAATTAACAGAGACTATCTGTCTGCAACCTGGATTTTACAACAGACAGAACTTGAAAAGTATTGGAATGGCAGAGCAATACCGTTTCCGGTTATGGAACATATCCGGAATCTTTCTGGAAAGTACTGGGACGGTCTGGCTGAACAGATTCACGCAATAGGAGAAAATCGTGATGATGCATTCCAGCTCGTGAGAAATCTTCTGGACTGTTTCCCTTCTTCTGAAACTGGAGGGTGCGCGAATTATTCAAATCTCGATTTAAGAGGTCTACAAATTCCCAATGCTGTAACAATGACTGACGATAGGATTTCGTTGCGGGGAGCGAAGATAGACTGTGTGTCAGTTGGAAAATCTTCAGAAGATGTGACACTTTATACGCATCTTCGTTTTTCGCCACAGAATGAATTTTTGGCGGCATCTTCAAATGGGAAAGTATTTGTATTTTCATTACAAACAGAAGAACCGCCCTTCATTTATTCTATCAGCAGTTCGATTGCGCGAATCGAATTTATAGGTGGGTATTTGTTTGTTGTAACGGGTGGATTTAATACAGGGATTCATGTGTTTCAGAAAAAGGACGAATGGGTATACTGCGGAAAGATTTTGAATCCAGCAGAAATGCACTGTGACCTCTTCAATAGCCGTTTTCGGTTTGCAATTCTAAAGGATGATGTCCTGTATTTTTACTACAACAATCGAGAGGTACGTTTTTCTCTTACAGAGTGCAAGCGTATTTATAACAAGCAGAAGCAGAATGCATGGAAAAATCCAGTTAATGGAATTGATGCTTCTTTCCTGAAAGCAAAGGATAATGCACAGAAAAATCGAAAAGCCGGCGTGAATTGTCAGACAGAGAGTCAAGGACTTAGGGCAACGGCCACTGTAGAAGGCGATTTAACAATAACAAGTGGTAACGAGGTTCAAGCAATCCTTGCGAGAGGTGTTACGTGCTTAAAGGATGGGGCTATTTCAGGGAATGGAAAGTCTGCGGCAACACTCAGCTATGAACTGAGCAACGGAAAACGAAAAATACAGTTGTGGGATTTGGATAAAAAGATCCGAGTTGGTGATGTTTTAGCACCAAGTGCTGTTGAGCAGGTTCACTTATCTGAAAATGGTGCATTTATTCTTGGAGAAACTGATACGAAGACTTGGGTTTACAATGTGGAAAAAAGAACATCTAGACTGTTCAATGAACACTTTGTGTCAGATCAACATGGAAAAGTTTCGACCTATGGCACTAAGGTTTTGAGAAAGGATGCAGATCTTAACCTCTGTCTCTATGATTTAAAGACAGATGAAGTGCTAAATGTAGAGAATCCCTGCAAGAATGTTAAATTAGCTTGTTTTATGCCGGATGGCTCGATTGCAGCTGTGGGAAACAATATTCGAAAGGTGAAATTCAAAAATATTCGTACAGGTAATGATTCTGAGGTCAACAGTCAGAGTGCACCGGTAATTGGTATCAGTAGTTTCAAGAATGAGCCATTTATAGCGGTTGCTACGCAGGACAATGTTATTAGCATCTATCATATCGGGGATTGCATGAGAAAGCGAATTCTCGGTAAGACGGTCGGAAATTATATGATGGTTGTCAGTCCTGAAAGTACGGTGATTGCCTGTTCTAACGGACATAAAGCACTTCAGACATTCAACTATTATGAAAAGACTGTAGATGGACAAAAGAGGGGATGGTGGTATAGTAATCCATATTCATCTGAAGATCCTACGATAAACGGAGATGTATTGGATATTGCTTTCAATACAGAAAACCATGAGCTTGTTGCGATTCTTTCCAATGGACAGATTGTGTTCTGCCACGAAAGATATTGTAGATTTCATAGCGCCACCGATATTATTACAAACTTCAATGTTGATGCATATGATTTTCGTGGCTGTATCTGCGATGAGGAAATTAAGAAGCAAATTCGCCAAAATGGTGGCATAATTGATGTATAAATGTGGTTGCAATTAGAAACGTAACCGCTTATCCAACAGGGATGCTGCTCGTCCCTATTGGAAACCCAGAGCCAAAAGGGAGCCCCCTCTGGACACCCCACCTGTTCGTGCAGTGGCTATCCATCCTGCTCCTGCACAATGGATACACTCCTGCTCGAACAGGTAAAACAGGCATAGAGATTTGCTCGGATAGTGGGCATATTTCTGTGCCTGTTTTGCTCAGCAGCGGCAGGGAAGTGAACAAAAAGCCTTGCCGAGCGATAAACTGGAACAATAGATTTTCGCACCAAGATGCGAAAATCTATTGTTCTAAGCTTTTGCATCTGATATACTATAAGCGTCAAATTTTCTGACCGGAGGTACCCATATGGCCATCTCTTACAATAAACTCTGGAAACTTCTTATTGATCGTAAAATGAGTAAGGCAGATTTACGGCGAGCAGCAGGAATCGCTCCCAACACCATGACAAAGCTGAACCGTGACAAAGAAGTGACGTTGGAGACATTGGGGAAAATCTGCGCTGTATTAAAAGTAAATGTCGGGGATATTGTGGACATATTCCCTGAACAGTAAGCAAATCAGATATGATCCGAAAGCCTGTAAACAAGCATAGTATAGTTTATAAATTACAATCGCAGTCATAAACAGAGGGAGGGCTGCTGTTTTGAAAAAGAAAGAGGCAAGTGCAAGAATTAAAATCAATCATCTGTTAGAAGAAGCTGGCTGGCGTTTCTTTGATGATGAAAATGGACCTGCAAACATACAGCTGGAACCCAATGTCAAAATGTCCAAAGCTGATTTGACCGGTCTGGGCGAAAATTTTGATAAGGTGAAGAATGGCTTTGTGGATTTTCTGCTCCTCGATGATAAAGGTAAGCCTTTTATTGTGCTGGAAGCAAAAGCAGAGGATAAAGATCCCCTGGTCGGCAAGGAGCAGGCTAGAGAATATGCCAAGTCTCTTTATCTCAAGTATGTGATCCTCTCCAACGGAAATCAGCATTATTTCTGGAATATTTATAAGGGAAATCCGCAGCTTATCACGGTTTTCCCCAGCTATGGAAGCATTCGGGAAAGCAAAGCTATGAATGCTGACCCAGCGAAACTATATTCTGAGCAAATTGGTGCAGATTATATTGCCGTAATCAAAAATCCTCGATATATGGAGGCACCCGAGTACATAAATCCGGAAACTCGGCAGCGGTTCTTATATGATAATGGGCTGCGATTTCTCCGTCAGTATCAGATCAATGCACTGAAGGCTTTACAGGAATCTGTACGACATGGAAATCAGCGATTCCTGTTTGAAATGGCAACCGGCACAGGTAAGACGCTAACATCTGCTGCCGTAATTCGTCTTTTCTTGCGGAGTGGAAATGCGAATCGGGTGCTTTTCCTGGTGGATAGAATCGAGCTTGAAAATCAGGCTAAGAAAAACTTCCATAATTACCTTGCTCCTGACTATCACACAGTTATCTTCAAGGAGAATGTAGATGATTGGCGGAAAGCGGAGGTTGTTGTTTCCACCGTACAAACGCTTATGTTCAATAATAAATACAAGCGTTTCTTTAAGCCTACCGATTTTTCACTTATCATTGCCGATGAGAGTCATCGTTCCATCAATGGAAACAGCCGTGCCGTATTCGAATATTTTCTCGGCTATAAGCTGGGATTGACGGCTACGCCCAAAGACTATATCAAAAATATTGATGTAGAAAGGCTGAAAGCTACTGATCCACGGGCATGGGAAAAACGGCAACTGCTGGACAGCTATAAAACCTTTGGCTGTGAAAGCGGCGACCCAACATACCGCTATTCACTGTTGGATGGAGTTCGTGACGGCTATTTGATCAATCCTACAGTAGTGGACGCCAGAACTGATATTACGACAAAACTATTGGCAGATGAAGGTTATGCCGTGATTTCGCAAGGGGATGAAGCGGATGAAGAACAGGAAGAAACCTACTTTGCCCGTGACTTTGAAAAGAAGTTTTTCTCCGAAGAAACCAATAAGATGTTTGTCAAAACTTTTATGGACAATGCGCTCCGTGACCCGATTACCGGAGAAATTGGCAAAGGCATCATCTTCTGCGTAAGCCGCAAACATGCAGCAAAAATCACACAGCTACTAAATGTGTATGCGGATATGATGTTCCCCGGCAAATACTGTTCAGATTTTGCTATGCAGATCACATCAGACGTTATGAACGCACAGACCTATACAATCAACTTCCAGAACAATAATCTGAGCGGAACAACCAGTTTCCTGGAAGGGTATAAATCATCCAAGACCAGAATCTGTGTCACAGTGGGCATGATGACAACCGGGTATGACTGCGAAGATTTGCTAAACATCGGGTTACTGCGCCCTATCTTCTCTCCCACAGACTTTATTCAGATTAAGGGCCGTGGTACACGAAAACATGATTTCATCTTCAAAGAGCGAAACGGCGGTCAGGAAATCGTCCATAAGTACCCCAAGGAAACATTCAAACTGTTCGACTTCTTTGGGAACTGCGAATATTTTGAAGAAAAGTTTGATTATGATGAAGTCTTAAAGCTGCCCAGATTCCAAGGCAGTAGTGTGTCGCCTGGTACTCCACCTGTTGATCCGGATGGGTATGAAAACTTTGCTCCTGACCCGCTGAAAACACTGGTGGAGACCAAAATCGGTGCTGAGGGCATGAAGATTGACCGGATGTACTTTGATAAATTCGAGGAGACTGTCAAAGAAGATCCAGTTGCGAGAGAACAGTATGAGCAAGGCAACTATCCCGCTGTCATCCGCTATATTGATGACCACATTATGAATCAGCCCAACGAGTATTACACCTGGGACAAGCTACGGCGCTCCATTGGCAGTGATCGCCGCATCACGGCCCGGGAAATTCTGGACAAAATCTTTGGTGTCATGCCCTTCTTTAAGAGCAAAAAGGAATTGGTAGAGGATGAATTTGAGGGATATGCCCTGACGCACAGTATTCCGTCAGAAAAGTATGCCGATGTAAAAGAGTTCTTTGCCACTTATGTAACGGACAAAGATGTGCGCAGAGCCATCGAAGACAGAAAATTCCAGCTGCTTGGAACGGACATCAGCACATACACTATGGCTGATCTGAAGCATTTGGGGCTGGATAGTATGCAAAGCGTGGTAGATTACGTTGCCGATAACGTCAATGTATCCCGCTTTATGTAGGAGGAAAGAAAATGTTGACATTTGACGTAAAGCGCAAGATCAATACGCTGCGTGATATTTTGGTAGGCAAGGTGCCCGATCCTAAGGCGCAGGTTGAACAGATCACTATTGCGCTCATTTATAAATTCATGGATGACATGGATATAGAAGGTTTGGAATTTGGCGGCACCCGCCAGTTCTTTTCGGGTGAATATGAAAAGTATGGCTGGACAGAAATCATGAAACCGGAAAACAGCGGCCAGCAAAGGGCTTTACTCTATGCGGAAGGCATTGAAAAAATGGCTACAAACCCCAACCTTCCCCAGCTGTTCCGGGATATTTTTCGTGGAGCATATATCCCTTACCGGGACCCAGATACCTTGAATATGTTCTTGAAAGAAGTCAGCGACTTCTCTTATGACAACAGCGAGGATTTGGGCAATGCCTTTGAATATCTGCTGTCCATCATGGGCAGCCAGGGGGACGCCGGTCAGTTCCGCACACCCCGACACATCATCGACATGATGGTGGAAATCGTAGATCCGAAGAAGAACGAGACTATTCTGGACCCTGCCTGTGGTACAGCCGGTTTCTTAATTAGCGCCTATCGTCACATTTTGGCACAGAACAAGGATGAGGACGGTAAAAGCACGCTGACCGCTGATGACCGCAAGCGTTTGACGGAAAACTTTGCTGGGTACGATATTTCTCCCGATATGGTGCGCCTGTCTCGGGTAAATATGTACCTTCACCATTTTACAAAGCCCAAAATCAGTGAATATGACACCCTAACCAGTGAAGAAAAATGGGATGATTGTTATGATGTTATCCTTGCGAATCCGCCTTTCATGACGCCAAAGGGCGGAATTATGCCCCATAGTCGCTATCGGGTAAAAGCCAAGCGCTCCGAGGTTTTATTTGTCGACTACATTGCTGAGCACCTTAATCCTAATGGACGAGCTGCAATCATTGTTCCTGAGGGCATTATATTCCAGTCCTCGAACGCCTATAAGGAGCTTCGCAAATATTTAGTGAATAAAGATCTGTTGTATGCAGTAATCTCACTGCCTGCCGGTGTTTTTAATCCTTATAGCGGAGTTAAAACCAGTATTTTGCTCATTGACAAGCTCTTTTCAAAATTCAAGGATGAAATTTTATTTGTAAAACTGAACAACGATGGATTCGATCTGGGAGCACAGCGTCAACCCAAAAAGGGAAGCGAAATCCCGGAGATTGTTCGCATTGTAAAAAAATACCATGCAGATCTCGACCCGCAAATAGCAGATGACGAAATTCTCCAGCATCCGCTTGTAACTATTGCTCCAAAAGAACAGATAGCCGAACAAGATTATGTCTTGGTTGGAGAACGCTATTTATCCAACAGTATGCCTGAAGGAACATATAAAATGGTTTCTTTGGGAGATAAATCATTGTTTCGAGTGGAGTCTGGTGGTACACCCTCTTCTAATATTCCAGAATATTGGGATGGAAATATTCGTTGGGCGACTTTGGTTGATTTGCCGGCTGCAAACTTAATTACTGAACTGAAAGATACAGAACGCACAATCAGTCCGTTAGGACTGGAAAAATCCAGTGCCAAGTTACTTCCTTCCGGTACAGTGTTAGTATCGACCAGGGCAACGATTGGTCGAGTAGCTATTGCAGAATGCGAAACAGCGACAAATCAAGGATTCAAAAATATTATAGTTATTGATGATACCAAGGTTTCAAACAGATTTGTGGCCTATATGATGACAGCTCTCGCTGATAGAATGGTATCTTTGGCATCTGGCGGAACATTTAAGGAGATTTCAAAAAGTAATTTCCTTACTTTGAGTATTCCATTGCCGCCTTTAGAAAAACAAGAGCAAATTGTTGCTGAACTTGATGGCTACCAAAAGATTGTTGATGGAGCCCAACAAATTATAGATGCTTATAAGCCAACTATAAGAATTGATCCTACTTGGGAAAAGGTAAAATTAGGTGACATTTGTAATTTGACATATGGTTATACAGATACAGCAAAGGAATCTGGTTCGGCTCGTTTTGTGCGCATTACTGACATTGATGAAAAAGGACTGCTCAGAGACGAGAATAAACGCTATGTTGATTTAATTGAACAGAATAACGCCTTTCTGCTCCACAGAGGAGATTTGCTTGTTGCCAGAACTGGAGCAACCTATGGTAAAACACTATATTTTGATACGGATGAAACAGCCGTATTTGCATCATTCCTAATTAAGCTAGATCTTCCAGAGTACATAGACCATTACTTTTACTGGATTTTTGCGCAAACTCAGAACTATTGGGATCAAGCCAATAGGTTGGTTTCTGGAGGTGCGCAACCTCAATTTAATGCTAATGCAATTAAGCAATTAGTAATACCCATTCCACCACTCGATGTCCAAAAGTCGATTGTAAAGCAGGCAAGAGAAGAACAGAAAATCATTGATGCAAACAAAAAGTTAATTTCTATTTTTAAGCAAAAAATAACAGATAAAATTAGTGAGGTCTGGGGGGAATAGCTTATGTATGGTGAAACATTTAAGGACGCTCTATACGGCGCTTTCCAACCGGCCGATGATGAGTTTGATCCTTCGTTCTTGGTTCGCCTTTTGGAGTATTTTCCAACCGATAAAGTGGATATAGGGAATGAATCTTATGACCAATATCTTTATGATTTGGAGAAGACAGTTGTTGATAATTATGAAAAAGGAAACTACCAAGTTTCTTTTTTCTACGCTCATTTAGTTTTTATGAGTTATGTCTATTATAGTGTTGAGCATGCTTTATTAATCAGCCCAGGACGAGTAAAAGATGTTTATTATTCTTTGCGTTCATATAACGGTCGAGATGACAAGCCAGATTTAGACAGTTATGAGAGTGTTTATGGATTTAGCAAAATTCCGGAAAAAGACATTTTTAAAGTGTTTCATGTTATAGGGATGGATGAACAATCTATTACGGATCGTGTCAAATATATTAACCGGAGAGATCAATATGCACATGCAGCAGGAAAAAGAAATCTCTCTACAGAAGAATTAACAAGTTATATTGATGAAGTGGCAGCACAAGCAGAAGCTGTACATGATGTGTTTAAGCCAATAATAAAAGGCAGATATATTGATTATTTACTATCGCATTATGATGTTGAATATTCTGTTTTTGAGAATTGTGTAAATGACTTCATTACAGAGAACATGCTGTCACTTTGGGACTTGAAATACTTATGTAATCTGGGAATAAGCGGCATAAGAAACGAGAACGAAGAATTCAAAAGTAAATACAGATTTATTAAAAAAGTTCATTGTGCTTTTATCGAATACTGCATGGAGAACATGGGAATAGATCCACCCAGTAGTTATACAGATTTTAGGGACGAAGCCTATCTATATTATAAATATCAGGACAATGCTACTGAGTATGTAGAAAAAGAGCTCGGCATTAGTGCTTATGAATGTGGAAAAGAAGGTGTGGAGTTTCCAGTTTATGAGTGCTTGGAATGCGGTGCGGAGCAGCTGGTTCATGATGCAAAGACACAAAAATGCCATTGCTTTTCATGCGGAGAAGATTTTGACGAAAGCACCATCACCTTTTGCGACCGATGTGGCGCTATTATGAAAAACAATGAAATTGACATCTGTCCAAACTGTATCGAAAATATGACAGCCAGGTAGTTGCCTAAGGAGAGCATCATAGCATAATACGAAGTAAACAACAGCTCAATACAAACCCTGTTATCTTGGATTTGCAGTGGAAAAATTGCGATTCCGGAAATTCAGCGTCCTTTTGTGTGAGATTCCACCAAGGTGCGTGATTTTAATTGATTCCCTATATGAGGGTTTTCCGGTTGGCTACATTATTGTCTGGAAAAATTCTGATGTGCGTCTGAAAGATGGCACCATTTCTTCCTGCAAGAAAATCCTCATTGATGGGCAGCAGCGCATTACAGCCTTGCAGGCAGTGATTGTTGGGAAGTCGGTAATCGGCGGTAACTACCGGAAAAAGCGCATCAAAATTGCCTTCCATCCACTGGAACAGCGTTTTGAGGTAGCCAACCCAGCTATCGAAAAGGATGGAGTTTGGATTCCTGACATTGAACCGCTTTATCAGCCAGAATTTGATTCTTTTAACTTTGTTATTGACTACTGTATCAAAAACCAGCTGGATGACGGCAAACGCAGCGCAGTCAATGATGTACTTACCAAGTTGCAGCAGATTCAGAACAACAGTATTGGTATAATCGAACTGCCAAATCAACTTGATATCGCTCAGGTTACAGAGATTTTTATCTGCATCAACTCCAAAGGTGTGGTACTTTCCCGGGCTGATTTTGCCATGTCAAAAATTTCCTCGGATGACCGATTTGGCGGCAATCAGATTCGCAAAACCATGGACTATTTCTGCCACCTGATGCAGAAGCCAGAGGACTTTGAGGCAATCCGACAAAATGATACAGAATTTGTGACCAGCGAGGAGTTTTCCAAAATCAAGTGGATCGTCAACGAGCACGAGGATATTTATGTACCGGATTATACCGATGTGCTGCGTGTGGCATTTACCTTTAAATTCCTGCGCGGACAGATTTCGGATTTGGTAAGTTTATTGTCGGGTCGTGATTTCGACACTTGTGATTATCAGAAAGCCATCGCCGAAAACTCCTTTGCAAAGTTGAAGGAAGGCGTTTTGGAGTTTGTCAGCAAGACTGATTTTCAGCGTTATTTGATGTTCGTGAAGTCTACCGGCATTATTTCTCCGGCAACGATTCGTTCCCAAAATGTTTTGGATTTTGGGTATGCTCTGTATTTGTTGCTTCGTTCTAAAGGGGAAGATGCGGCAATTATCGAAAAAGTTGTGCGCTGGTGGATGGTCTTGACCATTTTAACCGGAAGATATTCTGGATCTCCATAATCTACTTTCGACTATGATATCAAGTGGTTTCAAGCCTACGATACTATGAAATTTCTGGAGCATACAGAGGCTGGTGAATTGTCCGATGCGTTCTGGAATAATATCTTGGTTACTAAACTCAATACCTCCGTGGCCAGCAGCCCAATGTTCTATGTGTTCCTGATGGCACAGGTCAAAATGGGGGATTATGGTTTCCTGTCAGAGTAGACTGAGGTGAAATCTCTCATTGATCAGCGTGGCGACATTCATCATATCTTTCCCAAAAAGTATCTGCAAAAGTGCGGAATCAAAGAAAGTGGAATGTACAACCAGATTGCCAACTATGTCTACACCCAGTCTGAAATCAACATCAAAATTAAGGATCAGGCACCCAAAGAATATATGGCCCAGGTTAAGGAGCAGTGTACAGGCGTCAGTGCCGTTTGTGGCGGCATTGATTCGTTTTTATGGCAACAATCGTGGCAGCGCCTGTTCCAAACCGTTGGCGATGGAATGCTGTAAGAACCTATTGACCGCTTACGTTTTTATGGTGTGTTTATTGTTAAACAGAATTGGGCTAGAGATATAATAGGGTAAGCCAGGAAAACTACGATAGCTAAAGCACTTTAAACATACTGGTTGATTATACGCTAATATTGGCGTATAATGGAATCGAGGAAGTGATAAAAAATGCAGGTGAAGGAGTTACGACAAGAAATTGGAGTGACACAGAAAAGACTTGCAGAAACATCTGGACTTGATCTTCGATGGATTCAAAAAGTTGAATCTGGAGAAATTAATATGGAGAATATAACAGTTAAGAGATTTTTTTCTCTGCTGAAGGGGATTTCGCAATGTGCTGATGATTGCGACGAAAGTAGGCAAATACAAATCATTCGCGAGGCATATTCAAACTTTGAACAGTTACTGAAAAAACCAGAGTAATGAAGGAGGGAAACTTGTATGAATAGCCAACAGGCAATTCTTAGCAATGAATCTAACTATACAGTTTTCCGTGCGGGAGATAAGGTAATTAGATTTCGCGCACCATATTCATTGGAGCATTATACGGAAGTAAAAGAATGGGATCATGGTTATATTGTAGCGATGGCAAAGTATAAACAGAATGACAGGCCAGAAGAAGAGTATATTGATTTAATTCCTATTTTGAAAAATTTATATTTTGATCCAGAGACATTTTTGGCTCCAATCAAGGAAGTGAGAGTGGCAAATGGTTAATGTAAAAAATATAGCCGATGAGGCAGATATGATCATAAATGGTTTCTGCTCCTTGATATAATCTCTGTGCATACGTCCCCAACGACCAATAGGTCTGTTTTCCTCTGGCAAGCGAATATCGGGAATATAGTAATCACCGCAACGAATATAGTTAAGTTCCTGCATCATATGTACCTCCAATAAGTTTCAAACATTCTGTTTAAGATAGAAAAAAGCGATACCTGGATATGAAAACCAGGTATCGCCTTTTTCTTGTCGCACTCCTGTACGGCAGCTACCCTATGTCAGTAATGTTCTCATACTGTCTTATTGGGAACTACCTCAGTCAGGGCTCTTTTTGTTTGAGAGATGTGTCTGGCGTTGCGGTAACTATGCACTCAATGGATAAGAACAAAAGAGCAAATGGCATTCACATGGCACGGATAAAGTTCAAATCCCGCTGTGCGGCGGAGAGGATCACCTCGTCCCGTAGCAGGGCAGCATCAGGGTGCTCTCGATGCAGCCAGTCTCGCAAAATGGTATAGTCCATCTGCCCCTCGCCAAGCGGGGTGGGGATACGCGGGGCGTTGGGAACAAATAGGGCATCTTTCATGTGGATGCAGGCCAAATCTTTGCCTATGACCTCGCACCAGCCGGGCCAAAATTCGGCCTGATGCGCGGCAGTATCAGCCGTCAGTACATTGACTGGATCAAAAATGATATGGAAATGCTGGGGATCTGCCACAGTTTCCTTCAGCTTTTGCAACGCTTCTAGCGTGCCCAGCGTGTGGGTATAGACAGGCTCCAGCGCAAAGCAACCACCGATTTGCGCAGCCTGCTCAACAATACGCAGGATGCTGTCGGTCAGCAGCGGTAGGGTAGCAGCCTTTTCCTCAGGGGAAAGATCACGGCAGGCACTCTCACTGCCAACCTGCCCAGCGCCGAGTGTGACTTGGCATTTCAGGGCTGAAAATACACTGGATACAGCGCTTCTGCGCACCTCTGCATTGGGGTTGCTGAGATCCTGATAGCAACTCAGCACTGTGATTTCAATGTTGGCGGCAGCAAATGCGCTGCGGACATCTTCAAGCTGCTCCGGGGTGACATCAACAAGACTCTTAATGCCCTGTATAGCCTTGGGCATGGCCAACTGCGCTGCGTTGTAACCGTTGTTAGCTAAAACTTTGGCGAGTTCCTGTGCAGTAAAGCAGCCGTAATCGTGGGCGCGGCAACCGTATTTCATAGAAAGACCTCCTTGAAAAAATGCCCTCCGGTTAGCCGGAGGGCATCTGTTGACAAGCAGCTTGAAGATTAGCCCTTGACGCCGCCGGCGGAGACACCGCCGACAATGTATTTTTGCAGGATAACGAAGAGGATGACGATGGGCAGGATGGACAGAACCGATGCCGCCAGGATCGAGCTCCAGTCCACGCCGGTGTTGCCGATGAAGTTCTTGATGGCAATCTGGATCGTGTACTTCTTCTGGTCAGACAAAACCAGCAGCGGCAGGATGTAGTCGTTCCAGCGCCACATGAAGCTGAAGATCGTCAACGTGATGGTGACGTTGGAGCCCAGAGGCAGCATGATGTTGGAGAAGATTTTCCACTCGCTGGCACCGTCGATACGCGCGGCCTCGACCAGAGACAGCGGCAACGACATATAGTGCTGGCGGTACATGAAGATACCGGTCGTAGTGGTGACAACAGGCAGGATAACGCCCCAGATGTTGTTGTACAGGCCCATGGCGCTGATTACGCTGAACTGGGGGACGGTCAGCGTCTCGCCGGGAATCAGGGTGCCCAGCAGGAACACGCCGAACACGAGGTTGACGTACTTGATCTCAAAGCGGTAGATAGCCAGCGCATAGCCGCACATGGCACTGATGAGCAGTGTGATGAGGGTGCCGACCACAGCCAGGAACAGGCTGTTCTTCACATAGCCTATGAAGCCGCCGTCCAGAACGGACTTGTAATGCTCCGTCGTCGGGGTGGAGGGGAACATATGCAGCGGGTAGGTGAACAGCTCGCCGGACGGCTTAAAGGAGCTGAGAACCAGCCAGATAATGGGGAAAATCACGATGATGCCGATTGCCAGAGAAAGGATCGTCATTGGAATGCTGACGTGCTTGTCTTTCATCAGGTTTCACCTCCGTTATTGACCTTGAACTGGGCAAAGGCAATCAGGGCAAAGATGATCATGACAACGGTGGAAATAGCCGAAGCATAACCATACTGCATCTGGTTGAAGCCCTTGTCGAAGATGTACTGGATGATAAAGGTGGTGCTCAGGCCAGGGCCGCCCTGCGTGATACCTTGGACCAGGGCGTACTCTTTGAGCAGGTTGACGGTGGACAGCAGAACGACCATGAATGTCGTGGGGGCCAGCATCGGAACTGTGATGCGGAAGAAGGCCTGCACACCGCTGGCACCGTCGATGGTAGCAGCCTCATACAGATCATTGGAAATGCTGTTGATACCGCCGATGTAGAGGATCATGTTGAAGCCGATGGACGCCCAAACCGATGCGAACGAGATGACAAAGGTGGCAAGACGCGGATTCAGCGACCATTCCAGCGCGGTGCCGCCCAGCGAACGGATGATAAAGTTCACGAGGCCGTACTCTTGGCTGAACATCCAGTTGATGGTGATACCAACGACCAGCGCACTCATCAGAACGGGGATATAGACCATCGTGCGGGTCAGGCTCTTGGCAGCAACGCGATTGGAGCATAGCAACACCGCCACCAGTAGCGGGATGATGACGCGGAACGGCAGCGTGCAGACCGTGTACAGCAGCGTCCGACCCAGGGACAGATAGAACTTGGAGTCTTTAAACAATGTAATGTAGTTTGTCAGACCCACAAAGTCCATGGTTTTCCAACCGTCATAGTTGGTGAAGGAAAAAGCGATGCTGAGCACAAGCGGCACAAGGAAAAAGACACCGAACAAAATGCAGCAGGGCGCACAGAACGCCCAGAATGCGCCGGTGTGCTTCAGCGACGATTTCTTCTTCATATTCATTCCTCCTTTATTCTCTTTGGCCGGGATTCTACCGCCCGGTCCCTTTGATGTGCTTAGTATAGCATTGCAAAAGACGCAAATACCACCGTTTTTTTGCTTGCTTACCCCAAAATGCATTGCATTTTTTGCGCGATTTTGGCAGGCGGCGCAAAATCTGACCGTCGTCTTGGCGAAAACGTACAAATGCAATGCGGCGAAATTGTGTAAACCGTAAAATCGTGCATCCACAGTGAATGTCACTGCGCAAATTGTACATGGATTGTGCAAATTTCAAAGGGATGCAGCGTCAGCGGCAGACTATGCTGCACGGCTTCTTCTCCGGGCAAGGGCTGTTCCATCGGCGTGCAGCGCACGGCAGCGGCATCATCCGGCAAGGCTAGCGCCGCGCGGGTGCGGGTGCCCCAGCTCTCATACAGGCGCAAAATCAGGCCGGAGCCATCCTCGGCTTTCTTCACGGTCTCCAACACGACATTGGGCGCGTCTACACGGAACTGGCTGTACGCGGCGGGCAGTGTGCCCGCGGGCTGGGCAGCCACGGCCAGGGGCAGCGTCGGGGCGTTCAGGTCGTACCCGGCGGGGATGACCCCGCCCTGCCGCCAGTCGCCCAGGTGGGGCAGCAGCGCATAGGTAAAGTCGTGGGCTCCCTGGTCGGCGTGGGGGTCCGGGTAGGTGGCGGCCCGCAGCAGCGAGAGCCGCAGCACGCCGTCGTGGACATCATAGCCGTAGCGGCCGTCATTCAGCAGCGCCGCGCCGTAGCCCGGCTCGGACAGGTCGGCCCACTTGTGGGCGCAGACCTCGAAGCGGGCCTCGTCCCAGCTGGTGTTGGTGTGAGTATCCCGGGCAATGCTGCCGAACTGGATGTCATACTGGGCGCGGTCGGCGCAGATATCCACCGGGAACGCGGCTTTCAGCAGCACATGCTGCTCGTGCCAGTCGATGTGGGTGGCAAAGTCGATGCGGCGGCTGTGGGGGTAGAGGGTGATATCCTGCACGAGCTGCGACTGGGAAATGGCGCGTTCCAGATGCAGGCGGCAGCAGACCGGGCTGTTCTCGGCCACGGTCAGGCGGGCCGCGCCGTCCAGCGCAAAGCGGTGGCGGCGATAGTATTTTTCCAGGTTCCAGGCGTCGTACTCATCGGGGCGGTCCTCAAACAGCTGCAGCTCGTTGGCACACTGCCCGGCGGGGATCAGCTCGCGGTCGGCCTCCTTGTCCAGCAGAGCAGTGATCTCGCCGCAGCCGTTGAACACGATGTGATAGAGCGGCGTGTCGATGATGTACCCGCCATCATTTTTGGCCACTTCGGCGCAGGGAACTTCGGGTTCCGCGTCGGCAAAGGGGTAGAACCGCCAGCCCTTGGCGGGCAGGTTTTGGGCGACAAAGGTCAGTACGCCGTTTTCGGCATGGCAGGGCAGCGGGTGTCCGCCGTCGGTGATGCCCGCCGCCCCGCAGGCGACGCGGACGACGGTGTCCCGGGCAAAGCCCAGCTGGTTGAACACGACCACGCCGGGGCGGTCGGTCTTGACGAGGGCCGCGACGGTGTGCAGCGCGTCATCGGTAATTCTGGCATCGGACGCGAGGATTTCGCCGTACTGCTGCTGCGAGACTTCGTATACCTCGCCCAGGGCCGAACCGGGTAAAATATCGTGGAACTGGTTCAGCAGGGTCAGCTTCCAGTTGCGGTGCAGCGCGGCAGAGGGGTAGGCATAGCCGGTGCGCAGGCTTTCGGCCAGGGCGGCGGCGGTCTCGGCAGTCAGGTTGGCAAACTCGGCGGCGCGGTTGGCCCGCTTGTTGCGGCCCTGGCTGGTGAACACGCCGCGGTGGTACTCAAAGTACATCTCGCCGTGCCAGCAGGGCAGTTCGGCCTGCGTCTCGTCAAGGTGCTGCTTCAATTTGTCAAAATAGGGGGCTGCGTGGGTCAGGCGGGTCTGGGGCGCACCGGGGATGCCCTTCTCCATGCGGCGGTTGATCTCCAGCATTTCAGCGGTCACACCGCCGCCGCCGTCGCCGTAGCCATAGCATTGCAGCACATCCTGGGTCAGCTCCTTGTCCTGAAAGCGCTGCCAGCAGCCCATGACCTGCCTGGGGTTCAGCAGGCCGTTGTAGGTCGTGTTGAAGCTCGGTTTCGGGTTGCGGTCAGGGCGCTTGTCGTAGTCCTTGGTGGAGATAAAGTAGGCCAGTACCTCGGTGCCGTCGATGCCGCGCCAGCGGGTCAGATCGTGTGGCATACAGTTGGTATCGTTCCAGGCCATCTTGGTGGTCATGAACCAGTCCATGCCGCACTGGGCCATAATTTGGGGCAGCGCGCCGCTGAAACCGAAGGCATCCGGCAGCCAAAGGACGTGCCCCTGTTTGCCGAATTCCCGGCCGAAAAATTCCTGCCCGTGCAGGAATTGGCGGATCAAACTCTCGCCGCTGGCCATGTTGCAGTCGGATTCCAGCCACATACCGCCCTCCGGTTCCCAGTGGCCGTCGGCGACGCGGGCGCGGATCTTCTCAAACAGCGCGGGGCAGTCTTTGCGCACAAAATCGTAGAGTTGCGGCTGGCTGGACAGGAACTTGTACTCGGGGTAGCGGTCCATCAGATAGTTGACGGTGGCAAAGCTGCGGATGGCCTTTTCCCGCGTCTGGGCCAGCGTCCAGAGCCAGGCTACGTCGATGTGGGTGTGGCCGACACAGTCCACCGTGACCGGCTGCCGCTGGCAGAAGCTCTCGTAAAATTCCTCTTTCATATAGCGGCGGGCGGCGGCGACGCTGGCGTAGAATGCGGCGCTGTACGGGTCGCGCAGGTCGAGCATATCCAGCGCTTTTTCCAGATACCGCCCTATGCCGATGGCGTTGGTGTCGCCCTCGTCCAGCTGGACAAGCACCTCGTAAGGGGCTTTCAGGTCGTAGTACAGGCCGGTGATCTCATCGTCCCGCACGGCAGTCTCGACTTTTAAAAAGACGTCCTGCGCCGGGGTGTTGCAGTAGGTATACAGTCCCAACTGCCAGGTCTGGCCCTCGGCAGCGGCGGAGGTCAGGTCAAACTCGGTATGGTTGACATCCAGCCCGCAGAGCAGCGCACCATTTAAGTAGGCGAGGAACTGGGGGTTGTTGTTGTTCCAGATATCGGTTGCGCCGGTGGAGACCAGGCAAACAAGGTGACGCCCGGCGCAGCCCGCGGGTGCGGTGATGCCGCCCCGGAAGCAGTAGTGGGCCTCCACGCCGCCGATAGCATCACCGGGGGCAAAGGGGGTCCAGCCGGGGGCTGTGGCTGGGTCCTCCTGCACGGTGTCCCAGCTGTGGTAGGGGCAGGATTTTTTGCGCAGCCCCAAAACCGGGGTGCGTCCCTGCAGCGCCAAAGTGCGCAGGGCGTCCAGCACCGGGCGCGCCCGGCGGCGAAGTTCAGTGTTTTGCATGGCGGCTCCTTCTTTTTCTATAAGATTGAGTGTGTGGTAAGGGAAGCGGCGGCCAGGGGACGGGCCGCCCTACGAGGCAGCAAGGCGGGTAACGGTATTGTAGGGGCGAACATTGTTCGCCCGCACCCAGGCAACCCCTGTTCAGGCACAGTATAACATCTTAAAACTGTGCAGACAATGCAGTTTTTGCGCGGTAGGGGGCGAACGGTGCGCATTTATTGTTTATGGGGGAAAACGACTGCTTTTTATTAAAATTTGGTTACAGAAACATTGCATTTCTTTCACTGGAAAAATAAGCGCCGGCGCAAAATAAGCGCAACTTGGCATCATTAGAACAAACGATGTGTGAAAAGTGCACAATTTCAGCCGCTTTTCTTGATGCAATTTGCCGGATTGAAAAATCGAGGCGCAAAAAATGCAATATGCCGCAATGCAAATCAGCAAGATAGGCGTAGAGAATCCACCCGCCGCAATGGTACACTATGGATACACCAAGGGAACTGAAAGCCCAGTTCCCAAGCCCCGGAACGGAGCAAACCGGGTGAGGGCCCGGTGGATATACCCTATTTTTATTTCTACTTTACAGGAGGTAAAACCAACATGAAAAAAGCACTTTCTCTGGCTCTGGCAGCCGCGATGGCGGCTTCTCTGGCGGCCTGCGGCGGTTCTCCCGCTGCATCTACGGCCAGCTCCGCTGCAACAACGGACACCGCAGCTTCCGGCGCCGCTTCTGCCGGTGGCCAGACCCTGAAGGTCATGCTGTCTGAGGAGCCCGGCGAGGGCGATGCATTCGCTACCACCCTGAACAAGTGGGCCGACGAGACCGGCAACACCGTTGACATTATGGTCATCCCCTACGATGACCAGCTGACCAAGTTCCCCCTGATGGCCAAGAACAACGACCTGCCGGATCTGCTGTCCACCACCCGTCTGGCCCGTCTGTACCCCGATGAGTTCGAGGATCTGGGCCAGTACATTGACACCTCCATCTTTGAGCCGCAGGCCCTGCAGATCATCAGCCAGAACTACCTGACGGATAAGCTGTCTGTTCTGCCCCAGCAGTTCACCATCACCAACGTATTCTACAACAAGGACGCTTTTGAGGCTGCCGGCCTCGAGTGCCCGACGGTGGACGACCGCTGGACCATGGACGAGGTCTATGAGGCTGCCAAGAAGCTGCAGGACTCCGGCGCTGTCAAGTACGGCATGGCCATGGATGCCTCCCGTGCCCGTTATGACAACCTGATGTACATGAACGGCGGTTCTCTGGTCGAGAAGGACGGCGACTCCTTCAAGGTCGTTGCAGACAGCCAGCAGAACGTTGACACCCTGCAGTCCTTTGTCGATGCCAACAACAGCGGCGTCATGCCCAAGGCCATCTGGGCCGGTGGCTCCAGCGACAACCCGGGCGACTACTTCAAGAATGGCGACGTGGGCATCTACTTCTCCGGCTCCTGGAACTATAACCCCTTCGTGCAGGATATCACCAGCTTCAAGTTCGGCGTCATGCCCTCTCCTGTCGGCTCTGCAGGCGGTTCCGCTATCCTGGGCGGTGCCGGTCTGGCCGTTCCCACCAACGCAAAGAACAAAGATCTGGCTCTTGAGTTCCTGAAGTGGTTCTACACCGACAAGAACTTTGCCGATTATCTGGCACTTGATAAGGGCCTGTCCTCTCTGAAATCCGTCACCTATGAGCCTGCTGATCCCGATCAGGCTGCCGACTACAAGGTCCTGCAGGCTGAGGTCGGCCAGACCACCGATGCATTCGCCATCGACGAAAGCTCCGAGTGGCGCAACTACTACGACAACGAGTACCGTGACGCTCTGAAGCAGGCTGTCAACGGCGACCTGACTCCGTCTGACGCTCTGACCGAGTTTGCTACCGCACTGGCTGACAAGGCCGGCTGGGCACACTAATCAACCGAATCAACAGGGGAAGTGATTCCCCAGGGCGAACAGACGCCCCGCCCAAACCGGGCGGGCGTCTGTTATTTTTTAATAAACCTTTTTTTAATAAAGGAGAAGCCGAAGTATGGCAAACGAATTGCATTTTCCCTTGTTTCACGGGTATGTGGACCGCTGGCTGGTCAGCGGCGTGACCGAAACGCCGGTCATCACCAAGCCCACGGCCCTGCACGGTGCCGAAAACGAAAAACTGAACACCGCCCCCAAGGATAAACCCGGCGAGGAACAGTTCAAGGCCGAGCGCCGCGCCAAAGCCACTGCCTGGCCCGCGCAGCTGGACACCCGCCCCGGCGGGCTGGTGGGTGGCGCGGACAACGCTACCCCCTTTACCGTCTACTGGCCGTTTGACGATATCGGCGTAACCTACGCCTGGGACTGTGAGACCCCTGCCTGCCTGAGCGCATGGGCTTACACCGAGTTGGACGCCGCCGAGGCGGACAGTGTGCCCTTTGACCTTATCACCTGCGGCGGCGCGGCCCTCTGGCTGAACGGCGAAAAGCTGACCGAAGTGACCCCCTACCACCACAACGAGCCCGTCCCCACGCCGCTGACCCTGCCGCTGCAAAAGGGCCGCAACAAGCTTCTTGTGTTCTTTGACAACTACGCCGAGCGCGATGCTACGATTATTCTGCGCCTGCGCTGGAAGGGCGAGGGCACCGCGCCCGAACAGGTCATCCCGGTGGGGGAGGCCGACGCGGCCCGCCTGGCCGAGGCCGAGCACCTGATGCGCAGCCTAGCGTTCCACCGCAACCACTTTACCGCCGGCCCGGTGCTGCTGGACTACGACGGCGCGGATATCGCCGAGAGCTACCACCTGGCCTTTGTCGGCGGTACCGAGGAAAACGTCAAGGGCGGCGTGCTCTTCCGCCGCGAGGGTGACACCCTCCCCCATGCGAGCCAAATCAGCCTAGGCGACTGCAAGACCTTCCCGCTGGCATTTTTGCTGCTGCAAGTCACGACCGAGGTCGAGGGCATCCGGCTGACCCGACCCATCAGTGTGGAAATTCACACAGAGAGCGTGCTGCCCCGCGCCCTGCCCACCGTGGCCGAGCGCAAGCGCCAGGCGCTGGAGCTGCTGGCCCGCTGGGGCGAGCAGAACACGAACCGCGCACTGGCAATCTTAGCCACCGGCGGCGACACCGCCGAGGCCGAAAAGCTGCTGGCCGTGCAGTCCGACTACATCCGCCGCCGCTTCGACTGCAGCGATTTTTATCTTGTCTACTACCCCTACATCCTGCGCACCTTCGGCAAACGCGGCAGCGGCATTTTGTCCGAAAAGACCGAGAACGAGCTGACCGACTGTCTGCTGGGTTTCCGCTATTGGATCGATGAGCCGGGCAACGACGCCATGTGGTTCTGGAGCGAGAACCACGCCCTGATGTTCCACACCTGCCAGCTGCTGGCGGGCGAGCTGTTCCCCGATGAGGCCTTTACCAACAGCGGGCTGACCGGCCGGCAGATGCAGGCCAAGGCCAAGAATATGCTCTACGACTGGTTCGTCACCTTCCGCAAAGAAGGCTTTACCGAGTGGAATTCCAGCCCCTACCTGCCCATTGACACGCTGGGCTTCGGCAGCCTGTATGCCTTTGCCCAGGACCCCGCCATGCGGGAACTGGGCCGCGAGGGAATGGATTTTGCCTACTACCTGCTGGCCGTCCACAGCCAGCAGGGCATCTTCGCCTCGTCGTCGGGCCGCACCTACATCAAGGAGCAGTTCGGCAACTGGTCCAACTGCCCCTCCGGCCTGAGCTGGATCGGCTATGGGTACGGCGTGCCGGGCCACGCGGGCAAGGGGATCACCTCCTACTGCCTGTCTGATTATGAGCCGCCGAAGGAGTTTGCCCAGTGGTTCAGCATCCCCCGGGGCAAGGAAATGATCTGCCAGACGACCCAGGGCAATGATGGCTATGTCGATCTGTACACCTACAAGACCGCTGACTACATGATGACCAGCGCCAACGACTTCCACCCCGGCGAGCCGGGCCATCAGGAGAACCCCTTCCAGCTGACCTTCAACGCCGTGGCGCAGCTGTGGGTCACCCACCCCGGCGAGCGGGTGCTCTTCGGCGCGGCGCGGCCGTCCTACTGGGCGGGCAATGGCACCCTGCCCAAGGTCAACCAGTACAAAGCGTTCGCGGGTCTGATCTATGATATCGCCCCCGAACACCCGGTCGATTTCACCCACCTGTACCTGCCGTCGATGGAGTTTGACCGCTGTGAGGTCGAAGGCAAGTGGGCCTTTGTGCAGCTGGGCAGTGCCTATGCGGCGGTGTATTGCAGCAATGAGATGCGGATGCAGGACTTCGGCTCCAACAAGGACCGCGAGTGCATCGCCGAGGGCCGCCGCTGTATCTGGCTGGTGCGTGCCGCGCAGGCAGACGAGTTTGCGGCGTTTGAGGATTTCAAGGCCGCCATGCGCGGGGCTGCGCTGGACGCCGATGCCGAGGGCCGCCGCTACCGCTTTGTGGACCCCGTCTACGGCGAACTGCGCTGCCAGTGGGGCGAGACGCTGTATGTAAACGACGCCCCGATGCAGTACAGTGGCTTTGACAATTACGGCAAATTGACGATGCAGGAAAAATAAAAGAGGTGCCTGCCCCGGGAAGGGGCGGCACCAGAAAATGTTACACCTTCGCGCTCCCCGGGGAGGGCTCCTTCTCGTAGGGAATGGCGGTGATGGGGGTGACGATGCCGTTGACGCGGAACTGGGACGGCGAGGTATGGCAGAACTTGTTGAACACCCGGTTGAACTGGGAAAAACTCGTAAAGCCGCAGCTCGTCGTGATATCGGCAATCTTCATGTCGGTGTACAGCAACAGCTGCTGGGCGTTGCGCACCCGGGTGATCTGGATGTAGTTGATGAGTGAGAACCCTGTCACCCGGCGGAACTGGTGCGACAAATAGTACGGACTGATGAAAAATTTCTCCGCCAGAAATTCCAGCGAAAGCTCGCTGGCGTAGTGGCGGTGGATGTAGCTGGTCACGGCGTAGACCTTCTGGGTGATGGAATCGCTGAGCTCCTGCGACTTGTAGTTGCTCTCGCCCGCGTGCTGGGCCACGGTGGCCAGAAATTGCAGGAAATGGCAGTGGATGAACTGCTGCGTCAGCGGAGTCATCGGCTGCTTGCCCAGTGTGAAGATCGCGTTCAGGTGCGAGAATGCCTGAGCCCGTGTCTCGCCGGTAAAGCGGTAGATGGGCACCTCGGCCCCGAAAGGCTGTAAACAGCTTTGCAGCATTTCGTGCAGCGCAGGGGAATCATCCGGCACGCGGAAGTTTACGATCAGCCGTCGGCAATCGTCGCCCGCCGAATACTCGGTTTTGTGCAGCAGGGAAGGGCGCAGCAATACGATATCATAGGGCTGCAGGGTGTAATAGTCGCCCTCGATGATATGTGATGCACGGCCGCTTAACAGAATGTGTATCTCGTGAAACTGGTGGAAATGCTGGAAACTCATGTTGATCTTGAACGACCGCGAATCGTAGTCGAACAGGTAAAACAGCGGCGAATCCAGGTCGTTGATCGAAATCATGTACCCCTGATTGTACAGTTATGCATCGTCCAGATACATAGGCAACCTCCGTCAAAAATGTTCCTGCCTCTATTATACTCGCACTCGCAAAAAGTGCAATGTATTTCAACGACAAAGACAAAATCAGAGTGGTTTTTGCCTTTGTTCCTATGCTATACTTTAGGCAAGTTCGAACGTTATGTCTACCTATTATAATAAAAAGGAGAAAACCACCATGCAGAAAGCTGATATTGAAAACAAACTGGAGCTTTGCATTGAGAGCTTCAAATCTGTCCTGTATGAAAGGGACGAGACCTTCCTGGAGAACATGGCAAAATCCAACATGGATCAGGGCAACCTGGCCCGCTATATGCTGTGGGAGTGGACCCAGGGCGTGGGCCTGTACGGCCTGTGGAAGCTGTTTGAGAAAAAGCACGACCAGCGCTGCCTGGATGTGCTGACCGAGTACTACGACGCCCGCATTGCCGAGGGCCTGCCCAGCAAGAACATCAACACGATGGCCCCCATTTTTGCCCTGAGCTATCTGTACGAGTACACCAAGAATGAAAAGTACGGCGATATCTGCAAAGAGTGGGCCGAGTGGGCCATGCACGGTCTGGCCCGCGCGGGCGAGGGCGGCTTCCAGCATGTCACATCGGATCGCGTCAACGATGGCGAGCTGTGGGACGATACGCTGTTCATGGCTGTGCTGCCGCTGGCCAATATTGGCCGCATCCTGGGCCGCCAGGACTACATTGACGAGGCTGTCTACCAGTACCTTGTCCACACCAAATATCTGGCTGACAAAAAGACCGGTCTGTGGTATCATGGTTTCTGCTTTGATGGCTGCCATAACTTTGCCGAGGCTTTCTGGGGCCGCGGCAACAGCTGGGTGACGGCTGCCATCCCCCTGCTGCTGGAAATCGTCCCCGTGGGCAACCCCGACCGCCGCATCCTTGAGAACGCGCTGCTGCGCCAGATCGAGAGCCTGGCCAAATACCAGGACGAGGGCGGTATGTGGCACACCCTGATCGACGACCCGACCTCCTACCTGGAGGCCAGCGCCACCAGCGGCTTCGGCTTTGGCATCCTGAAAGCCGTCGAGCAGGGCATCGTGCCCGAAAGCTACCGCACCAATGCCATGCGCGCCTTGCAGCCTGTGTTGGATTGCATTGATGAAAAGGGCGTTGTGCAGCAGGTGTCCTACGGCACCCCGATGGGCCGCGAGAGCAAGGACTTCTACAAGCAGATCCCCCTGCACCCGATGCCCTACGGCCAGGCCATGGCAATTTTGTTCCTGATGGAAGCTGAGGCCCAGGTCTGATGACAAAAAAATGGAGCAGCCGCCTTACCTTCTTTGCCTTTGTGGTGCTCATGGTGGGGCTTGGCAGCAATGACAGCCTGCGCGGAATTTTTTCCACGATCTTCCAAGAGCATTTCTCTCTGACGACGACCCAGCTGGGGCTGATCGTCACGGCAAGCTACATCGGCAACCTGGTGTTTTTGCTGGTGGGCGGCAACCTGAGCACGCGCTTTTCCAAAAAGCGCGTGCTGCAGGTGCTGATTCTGATTTGGATGGCCGCCCTGGCGCTGTTTGCCTTTACCAGCAATTACACGGTGCTGCTCATCGGCATGGCGCTGGCGCTGGGTTCTTCCACCTTATTGAATACCACGATGAACCTCATCACGCCGCTGCTGTTTGCCACAGCGCCGGGGTTCTTCGTCAACTTCCTGTTCTTCACACAGGAAATCGGCACCAGCGGCAGCCAGTATATTTTGGGCAGCCACGCCGACGGCTTTGACTTCTGGCAGCACACAAATCTCGTGCTGCTGATCCTGGGCGCGGTGGCCTTTGTGCTGCTGCTCTTCTGCAATGTGCCGGAGGAAGCCGCCGACCCGGCGGATACCCCGGCACAAAAGGGCGGCTATGACTGGCGTATCATCGTGCCCTATGTGCTGGTGTTCGGGTTCTACTTTATCGCCGAGCACGGCGTCATGAACTGGATGGTCGCCTACGGCGTAGACGGTCTGGGCCTGCCCCAGGCCTCGGCGGCCAAGTATCTTTCGGTGTTCTTTGGCGGCATGATGATCGGGCGGCTCTGCCTGTCCCCGCTGGTGGATAAGCTGGGGGCCCTCAAAAGCTTGGCGGCTTTCGGCGGCGTGTCCTGTGTGCTGTATCTGATCGGCTCGCTGGGCGGCGCGGTGACTATGCCCGTCTGGGCCATCAGTGGCTTGTCCTTCTCCATTTTGTACCCCACGCTGGTCATGAGCATCCGGCTCTATTTCCCGGCGCAGCAGGTCTCCGGCGCGGCGGGCACGATTTTAAGCATCGCGTCGCTGGCGGACATCCTGTTCAACGTCGGCTTCGGCAAGCTGGTGGATATGGCGGGCTATGCCGTCAGCATCCGGGTCCTCCCGCTGTCCGTGCTGGCATTTTTCGTCGTGTTTATGCTGTTTACGAAATTCTGCAAGCCGACGCAGAAATTGAAATAAAGTGAAAAAAGCGAGGTAGATTATGCGTTATTGTATCGGGATCGATCTGGGCGGCACCAACATCGCAGGCGGCATTGCGGACCTGGACGGGAAACTGCTGCTGACCGACAGCATCAAGACCGGGCTGCCCTGCCCGGCGTCGGACATCGCCGACCGTATCGCGCTGCTCTGCCGCCGCATGGCGATTGCCCTGGGTCTGGCCCTGAGTGATGCCGCCTGGGTGGGCATCGGTGCGCCCGGCAGCGTCGATGTGGACACCGGCACCGTGCTGTATGCCAACAATCTGGAATTTGACAACGTCCCGCTGGGCCAGATGATCCACGAGCGCACCGGCCTGCCCGTCTATGTGGATAACGACGCCAACGTTGCCGCCTGGGGCGAGTACTGCGCGGGTGCAGGCAAAGGGAGCAGCAGCATGGTCATGGTCACGCTGGGCACCGGTGTCGGCGGCGGCGTAGTGCTGAACGGCAAGCTGCTGACCGGCTGCAACGGCGCAGCGGCTGAGCTGGGCCACTTTGTGATTGATATGCACGGGAAAGAGTGCAACTGCGGCATGCGCGGCTGCTTTGAGCAGTACGGCAGCGTCACGGCGCTCATCTGTCAGGCGCGGGAGGCCATGGCCGCCCATAAGGAGAGCAAGCTTTGGGCGCTGGCGGAAAACGAGGAAGCCAACGCCAACGGCAAGGTCATCCTGGCTGCCTACGACGCGGGCGACGAGATCGCCGTGCAGGTGGTCAACACCTATGTACACTACCTCTGCGTCGGCGTGACGAGCATCATCAACATCTTCCAGCCCGAGGTGCTCTGCTTGGGCGGCGGCATCAGCCGCCGCAGCGACGTACTGGTCGAGCCGATCCGGGCCAATGCCGCACACGGCTATGGCCGCAGCTGCCCCAAGCAGCCCCGCATCATGTCGGCCGAGCTGTTCGGCGACGCGGGCATCATCGGAGCGGCCCTGCTGGGCAAAGGCAAATAAGGAGAGCAGACCTATGCGCAAACACTATGAACGTATCCTGCACGACAGCGAGAGCCGCGTGCAGCGCTATCTCGATATCCAGATTTTGGACGAGAACAGCCCCTTCTGCGGCGGTTTCCCCAAGGCGGACAGCCTGGCCGAGCCGAAAACGGCCATCTACCGCGCCACGACAATGACGGCCTGCTACCTGAACACAGAGAGCCGTTACTATCTGGACGCCGAGCTGGGCCGCCGCCTGGCACTGGCGCTGGCTTTTGTGCGCCGCTCCCAGCGGCCCGGCGGCTACTTTGACCTCATCAACTGCAACTTCTTCTCCGGCCCGGACACGGCTTTCTGCACCAAGCGGCTGCTGCCCGCCTATGTCTACCTGTGCAAGGTCGTGGACGGCGCACTGCCCGCCGCGCCCGAAGCCAAGGCCGCTGCCGCAGAGCTGAAGCCTAAGTATGAGGCCATCATCCGCGATGCAGCCGATGCCCTGTGCCACTGCGGTTTCCACACCCCAAACCACCGCTGGGCCATCGCGTCGGTGCTGATGCTCTGCGCCAAGCTGTTTGATAAGCCCGAATGCCGCACCGCCGCCGAGGCCATCCTGAAAGAAGGCAACGACTGCAACGAGGACGGCGAGTACGCCGAGCGTTCGGCCGGCAACTACAACCGCATCAACAACGATGCCATGATCATGCTGGCCGTGGCTACCGGTGACGAGAGCTACTATGCGCCGGTGCTGCGCAACCTGGAAATGATGCTGACCTACATCGACCCCGACGACAGCATTTTTACCAACAACTCCACCCGCTGGGACATGGGCAAAAAGATCTACCCGCGGGAGTATTATCTTGAATACCTCTACATGGGCTATACCTGCCGCAAGCCCGAACTGCTGGACGCCGCCAACGCCATTATGCAGATGGTGGAGCGCCACGCCCTGCGCAGCTTTGACTGCCTCATCAACCTGATGCTGCTGCCCGAACTGGCCGCACTGGAGCACGAGGGCAGCGCAACCCCGACGAACTACCACAAATATTACGAAGGGTCGGGCATTGTGCGCTGCCGCCGCGGAAGCTGGTCCTACACGATCTTGAACAACAGCCCGAGCTTTTTGTTCTTCCAGCACGGCGACTTCACGCTGACCGTGCGCATCGGCGCAAGCTTCTGTGAGCACCGCAACTTTGTCCCCGCAACCTTGGCCCCCAAGGACGGCGGCTATGCCCTGCACCAGACCATGACAGGCTGGTATTACCTGCCCTTTGCCGAAAAGCCCGCCACCAGCGATTGGTGGCAGATGGACAACGCCCACCGCGAAAAGCTCTACGGCCCCGACATGGTGTTTGACGTGCAGGTGAACGAGGTCGAAAACGGCCTGGACATCAACATCGTCAACTCCGGCATTGACCGCGCTCCGCTGCGGGTGGAGCTGGCCTTCAACGCGGGCTGCCGCGCCGAGAACGAGCATTTCATGCTCGAGGGCAATGACGGCGGCGGCATCGTCGTCAAGGACGGAACACTGGTCGCATCCAAGGGCGTGAACGGTATTTCTGTCGGCCCCTGCTTTGCCGAGCATAACTACACCGCCGGAAAAGAGGGCAGCATGGGCCGGATGGAAGGCTGCTTTACCGCCTACCTGACCGCATACAGCACCTTTGACCGCACGATCTCCCTGCGTGCATTGCCCAGCAGCTACGATCAGGCGTGAATCAGATGGAGTCGTAACCAGTGGTGTGACAGACAAAACAGCGTCAAATAATAAAAGGACATCCGTGGGTAATGTGGATGTCCTTTTTTCCTGTCGGAAGCGGATCGCTCACGACAGAAATTCTATTTAGTTGTCCAATTTTAAGATAAAGGAGATTCATATGAATATTCTCAAATTGACTCCCAGCTGCAAGGATTACCTGTGGGGCGGCAGCCGCCTGCGCAGTGACTTTGGCATCAAGAGCGATCTGAACCCGCTGGCGGAGGCGTGGGTGCTTTCCTGCCACCCGGACGGCCCTAGCTATCTGCCGGACGGCACCACCCTTGCAGAATACATTGCAGCGCACCCGGGCTGCCTTGGCACCGACTGCGAGAAGTTTGAGCAGTTCCCAATTCTGATAAAATTCATTGATGCCAAGAACAGTCTGTCCATTCAGGTGCATCCGTCCAACGAATATGCGCTAAAAAATGAGCACCAGTACGGGAAAACGGAAATGTGGTATGTGCTGGACTGCGAGCCGGGTGCTTATCTGTATTATGGCTTTGACCGTGAGATTTCCAAAGAGGAATTTCAGGAACGCATCAAGAACAACACCCTGACCGAAGTACTGAACGCGGTTCCGGTACATAAGGGGGATTGCTTCTTTATCCCGTCAGGCACGCTGCACGCCATCTGTAAGGGCATTGTGATTGCGGAAGTCCAGCAAAACTCCAACGTGACCTACCGTGTGTACGATTACGGCCGCGTGGGGGCGGACGGCAAGCCGCGCGCGCTGCATGTAAAGCAGGCGCTGGAGGTAATGCGCCGTACCCCGCCGGAACAGCATGATTTCAGCCCCCATCTGGCAAAGTGCGATTACTTTACCGTGGATGTGGTGGCAGGTGGTTACACCGGCACGGCGGACGAGACATCCTTTGTTTCGCTCCTGATTACCGAAGGGGAGGGGCGCCTGACCTGCGGCGGCGAAACGGTGCAGGCAAAAAAGGGTGACAGTTTCTTTATCACGGCGGGCAGCGGTGCCTATGCTTTAACGGGCAGCTGCAAAGCCCTGCTGACAACCGTTTGATTATTACCAAAGCAGAGTGAACAAGAACCCCGGCCTGCTGTGCAGCCGCGTATGCGGAACGCCGGCTGCGCCAAAACGGAGGCAGGGGAACCATGAACACAAGAAACTGCGTTTCTCCTTCAAATCCCTGTCCGGATGGTTCCCGGGCAGGGATTTATTGTAGTTGGAAATAAAACACAAAAAATACAGTTTGTATATTTATCGAAAAACAAAACAGAATGGGCGATACGCACGGCGAAACGATTCGTCACAATATGCAAAAAAATACCTGAATATTTGTCAAACATGTCGAAATTTGACCTTGCCCCCGGTGGGGGAGTCTGCTATACTTGTGAAGCATGAAAAAATGAGAACCGGGCTGTCTGTGCAGCCCGGAAAAGCAAAAAAGATAACGATAAGGTGTCTTGTTTCGCGCAGGGCGGTAGTGGGGGCACTGCCGGACAAAAGAGGAAAGCATAAATGAAACTGGTATTTGAATTTGCCCGCATTGCGGCGTTCTGCTTTGCGGGGGAGGTTTGCCACCTGGTGCTGCCGCTGCCCATCCCGGCCAGCGTGTACGGGCTGATGCTGCTGCTGGCGGCGCTGCGCTTTGGGGTGGTCAAACTGGAGCAGGTGCGCACGGCGGCGCTGTTTCTGACCGGCATTTTCCCGCTGCTATTTGTTCCGGCGGCTGCGGGCGTGATGGATCTGTGGGCGGATTTACAGGCCATGCTGGTGCCGGTGCTGCTGGCCTTGATCCCCATTACCATTTTGGTCATGACGGTGTCCGGCTGCGTGACCCAGCGCCTGGCAGAGCGGAAGGAGAAAAAGCAATGACCACACAAGTTCTGGACTCTTCCGCCGTATGGGGCGTGCTGCTCACGCTGGCTGCGTTCGGCCTGGGGGTGCTCATCAACAAGCGCACCGGCAAGGCGATTTTCAACCCGCTGCTGTTGGGCACGGCGTTTGTCATCGTGGTGCTCAGCGTGTTGAACATCCCCTATGATACATACGCTGCCAGCGCTTCGCCCATCAGCTACCTGCTGCTGCCCGCAACGGTCAGCCTGGCAGTGCCGCTGTATGAAAAATGGGATCTGCTGTGCAAAAATCTGGTAGCCATTGTGGCCGGTGTGCTGGCCGGAGTTATGGCAAGTCTGTTCAGCGTGTTGGCACTGGCCCTGCTGCTGGACCTGAACCATGAGCAGTACATCACCCTGTTGCCCAAGTCCGTTACCACTGCCATCAGCATGGATGTTTCCCGCGAGCTGGGCGGCATTGCCACCCTGACGGGCGCCATTGTGATTTTGACCGGCATTGTGGGCGCGCTGGCGGCGGAAACCGTCTGCAAGGTGTTCCGCATTACCAACCCCATTGCCAAAGGCATCGGCATTGGTACGGCGTCCCACGCCGTGGGCACCAGCAAGGCGCTGGAAATCGGCGAAGTGGAAGGCGCGATGAGCGGCCTTTCCGTTGCTGTGGCCGGTATCATGACCGCTGTGCTTTGCCCGCTGTTCTCGGAATTGATTCACTAAGGCAACACCGCACAATTCCCGCCTTGCGGCTTAAGCACCGCTCCGGCAGCTGCGGCACGGCATCT
>ERZ812616.926-NODE-926-length-36674-cov-18.469456_pt1 | contig 36674 bp, 34 predicted proteins | sample MGYA00376249_ERZ812616 | MGnify/ENA primary metagenome ERZ812616 (study PRJEB26924, sample SAMEA4378265) | human gut metagenome | biome: human gut; feature: human-associated habitat; material: faeces | place: China | collected 2013 ...
ATCCATGTGCACCTAATTCAATTTTTTATGTGTCCAGAATTCTGGGTACATATCACGGCCGCGCCGCCTCGCTTTATTCTTCTGCAATGCCCGCGATGATCTTTACCGCCTCGCCCGCCAAAATCATGCCCGCCACGCCGGGCACCCAGCTCACGCTGCCGGGCGCGGGGCGGCCCGCGGTGCCCTTTGTTTCTCCGCCCGGACGGGGCGTCAGCGCGGGCGCGGTGCTGCACACCACGCGCAGGCGCTCCACGCCGCGCCGCCGCAGTTCCCGGCGCAGCACCCGGGCCAGCGGGTCGTTCTGCGTTTTATAAAGGTCCGTCACAACAAATTTTGTCGCATCCAGACGGTTGCCGCACCCCATGGCGCTGACGATGGGCACGCCGGCCTGTGCGGCGCGGGCGATCAGCTCGATCTTCGCGCTGACGGTGTCGATGGCGTCCACGATGCAGTCGTATTCGGAAAGGCTGTATTTCGGCGCGTCCTCCACAGTGTAAAACACGGGCATGCAGGTCACTCTTGCCTGCGGGTTGATGTCCCGGATGCGCGCCGCCATTACGTCCACCTTATATTGCCCCAGGGTAGCGTGGGTGGCTGCGATCTGCCGGTTGATGTTGGAGAGCGCCACCGTGTCGCTGTCGAACAGCGTAAGGCTTCCCACGCCCGCGCGGGCCAGAGCCTCGGCGGCATGCCCGCCTACACCGCCCACGCCGAACACCGCCGCGTGCGCGCCCGCCAGACGCTCCAGGGCCTGCGGCCCCAGCAGCAGCTCGCTGCGTCTGAATTCTTCCCGCATCATTTTCCCTTCCTTTTGCACAAACCTTTGAAATTTAGTATAGCCTAAAGCCGTATGCGCCGTCAATCTTACGTTTTGCAGGACCTTTTTTGAGGAAAGCGTTGCCGGGATATACCTTCGGCGGTTTCTACAAAAACACGTTGATATAGCAGGGGCCCTGTGCTATAATCGGCTCAACAAATCTGGATTTATGAAGGTGATAAAATGGAGAACTGGCAGAGTGCCGAAACGCAAAAGGACATTGAACAGCTGATGTCCGCTTATGGTGATTTTCATGACGCCTGTATCGTATCTCTCAACTTTCAAAGCGGCGCATTTGTTGATGATAAAAGCGCAATGCATTTTGGCGGCCCGGAAGAGCGTGTTTTATCCGTCGTATTTCAACGTCAATGGGAACCCAAAACCATAGAGCTCCAATTTATCGGTTTGCGCCAACTACACCTGATTGGATGGCAGGACAATTACCTATGTAATATTTTAGAAGCATATTTGGCTTTTCATGATAATTTGCTGCCCGGCAAACCCCATCGTGTAATTGTGTGGTCTGATAATAGTTGCTTTGATGCTGCTGAAATTGGAAGTACGATTCAAGAGCCAGCAGATACATACATTGTGTCAAACGTATTGAGATGGCGCATTAAAGAATAGGCAAAAGCAGATTTATCGGGCAGCCGTCCATCAACCGGCAACTGCCCGTTTGGGATATTTTGACGAACGGTTTGACGAAGCGGCTTTCAGCAACGCCGATCTGAAAAGAAAGTTTTGCAGCGGGCGGACACATATAGGGACGCATATTAAAAAGGCACTGCTTTTGCAACGGGCCCAAGCGCTTACGGCCTGCTTCCGGGTCATCCCACTGCATTCGACCAACAGTCGATTGTAATATCCCCTGCCGTGCAATATAATTATCCCAATAAGGAGGCGCTGCATCATGGACACCGAAAAAATGGGACGGTTTATTGCTGAGCGCAGAAAAGACAAACATATGACGCAAAAAGATTTCGCACGCATGCTGAATATTACGGACAAAGCGGTCTCAAAATGGGAGCGCGGAGTTTCACTTAGATAAAGATACCACACCAAACCCACGCGGACTTTTGCTCACGAACAATACATACAATTGATATTTTCTCCTATATAGGAGAAAGTAAGGAACCTCTGCCGAGAAATCGGCAGAGGTTTTTATTTTGAGCAAAAAGTACAAAAACGATAGTGTTTATTTGTGCATTGAGCAAGGGGTTGTATCTCCCCGAAAAGTCCGTAGAATAGTTTCCACAAGGGCGGCAAATAGCTGCTTGCCTTTGATAAATATAAGGAGTGATTAGTCATGAGATTGACAAACAGCACCATCAAGCAGGTCATCGTAGACCCTGCTACCTTTGGAAACAAACTGCGTCTGTGCGGAGTGCGTCCCTACTATGAGTATGTGGATAAACAGCGCACGGACAACCTGCTGGGCTATACCTACACGGTGACCTGCAGCGGCGTTGCGGGGGATAAGCTGGATGTCAAAATCCCCGGCAAGCAGCTGCTTGACGAAGATGCACTGGACAGACTGGTGCGGTTTGCGGGATTGCAGGTCGGCATCTACCCTAGCTATGTCAAGGGGCAGCGCGGCATCGATGCCGTCTGTCTCAAGGCGACAGCTACTGGTGTCAGCGTGATTGACGGCTGACACGCGGCATGGCGGCTGTGCGGGGTCGCCCTTACGGCGATCCTGTGCAGCCCCATGACGAACCCAATGGGCGGGCGCTATGTGGGGCCCCGCGCACAGCGTGGGGAATATTACTTAGCGCCCACATTGAGATATTGAGATAAGTCCATAAACCCTGATGATTACTGGGTTTGCAGCATCTCAATGATTCACAAATCATTGAGATAGAGCGCCCAATCATTGAGATAATCCCATAAGAAAGGGGGGAGAAAATTGGCGCGAGCAAAAGATTTCGATGGCATGGCCAACGAGACGGAAGCCATTGACCGACAAACCGGAAAGGGCATCGGGGTGCTGGGCAAGAAAGCCCGTGTCTGGCTCGTCACACAAAATCACCCGGAAAAGTACGGCGTGGACATGTCGCGAGAAGGAATCACGACGTTGCTGCAAAAAGTGTTAGACGCTGGACGCATTACTTTTGCGGCGGGCATCAGAGAGCAAAGCCTTACCGCCGATGAATACGGTCAGCGTACGCCGCACGGCCATGTCGTAACCTACTGGCCCAATGAGGCGACCGGGAGACAGATCTATCAGTATTTTCCGCACGCAGCCCTACAACCGTGTAAAGCCAATACGCCCTCTGTCCTCAAATATATCACCAAAGACCCAAGCGGCGAATGGTTCAAACATCATCCAGAAAAAATCGGCGAGAAACTGCCCGAAGCCGAGGCCGGATATTGGGAATGGGGGGAGCTTCCCACGGGCAAAAGGTCAGCGGATGACGAAACAAAAAAGTCCACTACCAATGCCGAAATCCTTGCAGCCATAAGCGCCGGAAAAGGCGACGCAGTAATCCATATGGAGCATCCACAGACAATGTATCACCCGGCGCATATCCGACAGGCACGGTTTACCATGATGAGCCGCCGCTACCGCAGTATAGTCCGAGATATGACCGTTCTGTATATTGAGGCCAACCTGCCGCTCAAACAGTTGCATACGCTTTATCCTAACACAGGAGATACTTATGTTGTCAGCGACTACATTTACCCGTGGGAAGGATACTGCGCGGAAAATACGCTTGTCCTCGTCAACTACACCGGACAGTTTTCGTGGTATGACTTTTGTCGTTACCTGTGCGGGGCATATTGTACACTGCCCGCCCGATATGTCAACTCTGTTGCCTGTTACACCACCGTGCTGATTATCTCCCCGCTATCCGTCGAAGACCTATGCAGCGTCAACAAAAACTATGACGCTGCGAATTTGGATACCTATCTGACCCACCGCCGGGTCTACACCTCGCTGGATGACCCCGGCGCTGATTACATCCGCAATCCCACCACCGGGGAATGGCAGCGCGTCTATCTGCTGCCGCCCTACGTCGAAAAAGGAGACCAAAATGAACACTGAAAAAGAAATCCTCCGCAGAAAAACCGAACGCCACTATATGCTGGTCGTCTTTCTGAACGGGGTGAAAAACATTCAGCACGACCGCCGCAAGCGTATAATCTTTTTCTCCGCCGCACTTGCCGTCCTGCTGCTGACTGTGTGGCTATGCCAGCCGGGACAGTATGTCCTGCCCATCCTGTGGCAAACTGCCATCGTCGGATATTCCGCTGCGGCTCTGGCAGTTTTGGCCGTCGTGATTTACTGTCTGGGGCGTGTGCCCAATGCCCGCCAAATTTATGAGGATTTTCTGCGTATCGGCTGGGTCAACAGCGCGGGAGAACCGCCCGTCTTGACCGAATACAAAAAAATCCGTGACAAGTTGGTGGAACTTCATTTTTTCAGCAAGGGGCTGCCACGGGCAGAGTGGGAAGCAAACAAGGCGCGGTTGGAAACTGCGTTGAACCTCTATATTCTGGAAATCCGCGAGGGTGCAAACCGCCGTGAAGTGGTTTTGCTCTGTGCGCCCGGAGATGTGTCCCTGCCGGTAAAAATCCTCTGGAAGCAGGAATACCTTTCCGCAAAAGATTTTGAGTTGGTCTTGGGCGAAGACCCTGCCGGACAGGTCACTATCGACCTTGCCAAAATCCCTCATTTGATCTGTGCAGGATGTACTGGCATGGGAAAAAGTCAGATGCTCCTGCTCATGGCCGTGCAATCCCTCGCCAAAGGCGCGGACGTGTATCTGGTTGACCTCACAAAACAGGGTGCAGACTACACCGCTGTGCGGAACCGGGTGACGCTGCTGCTGGACTATTCCAGCTTGCTTTCCACACTGGACGAAATCAGCGCGGAGATGGCCGCACGGCGCGACAGGTTCCTTGCCTGTGGTTGCTCGAACATTATCGAGTACAACGCGCAGGGGCACGAGATGCGGCGTATCATCCTTTTTATTGACGAAACCTCAACACTGCTGGATGTCCGCAATAAGGAACGTAAAGCGCTGGCCGCGCAGGCATTGGAGAAAATCATCGACCTTGCCCGGCTGGGCCGTTTTGCCGGAATCTCCCTTGTTTTCGGCAGTCAAAGGACTTCCGTACAGAACCTTCCCGGCGACATTAAAACGCTTTGTGATATCCGGTTGAGCGCCAAACTGCCAGACACCGCAAGCAGTATGTGCGTGTTGGACGACGGCAGCGCAGCACAGCTTCCCTCGATTCCGGGCCGCTTTCTTCTGCGGGACGGAACGGGAATTGATAAAATTTTCCAAAGCTACTATTTGGACAACGAGAAGTAAACAAACGATGACGGGGCGATTTGATCGCCCCGTCATTCTTCATAGTCAAGGTTATCAAAAAGTTTACTTTTCCAAAACTTCGAGAAAGAGATGCCCATTCCTTGGCACAGGCGTTTAATAGTTGTAACACCAGTATTCTTAATTGTAGAATCAAGTGAGAGCATCGCATCCAGTGTACTATGGTGAACTCCAGAAAGTTCCGCTAGCTTATTTATAGTGAGCTTTTTTTCTTTCATCAATTCCTTGATTCGCAACACAACTGCTTGCTGAGCTGTCATATTTGCCTCCATTGCGGAAATATCCGCAATTTCAGCGTACCCCAACTCCTCACTAATTATCGCGGATAAAACCGCGAATTTTTATTGAATATCATCTGTCGCTATGATAGAATAAAGGAAAAATTGCGATATGGGGGATATGTTGTGAAAAAGATTATTAGCTCTTTAATTGCATTCGCGGCAATAGTCTGCTTGTTGACCGCGTGCGGTGTGCAAATTACGGGCATTTCGCTGCCGGAGAGCGTGGAGCTGGAAGTTGGCGCGAACGAGGTGCTGACGGTGGAGTACGCCGCCGGAGAAGATGCCGCCGAGGACGCGGTGGCCGAAGCCGCCTCAAAGCTGGCGCTTGCTTGGACGAGCAGCGACGAGGCCGTCGCCACAGTGGACGCAGAGGGTGTGGTCACCGCAGTGGCTCCCGGCGAAGTGGAAATCACCGCCGCGAGCGAGGACGGCAAGCTGACGGCGAGCTGCCGGGTTACGGTGGGTGTTTCGGTCACGGGCATCGCCGCGCCGGAGACGCTGGAATTGCAAATCGGAGAAACGGAAACCGCCAATTTAGGCGCGGCCGTTCTCCCGGACAACGCGACGGACGCGACGCTAACATACAAATCAAGCGACGAAGCAGTCGCCACGGTCGGCGCTGACGGTACGGTGACGGCAGTCGGCGCGGGCGAGTGCGAAATCACCATCAAGGCGGCGGGTTTCGGCAAAAGCACCGCGGAGACCACGGTCAAAGTGGTCGTCAAAGAGGCGGCAGCCAAACCAGCCGCAACGGGCAGCACATCGAACAACAGCTATTCGAATAAAAGCAGTTCGAAAAATGTCACTACCGCTACGGGCGGCAGTACATCCAGCGGCGGCAATACGAGTGTGGGCAGCGGAACCGCCCCCACCACACCGACAACACCAGACCCGGCCCCGCAGCCCCCTGTGACTGGCCCGGCAACTCCCCCCGAGGGCGGTGCAATCGGTGGCGGCAATGACGGCCCCATTCCCGGCGGCGGTTCTGATGAGAACAATGGCGGGGATGCCACAGCAGGTGAACGCCCTTTGCCGCCCGAAACTCCCCCCGAGGGCGGTGCAATCGGCGGCGGCAATGACGGCCCCATTCCCGGCGGCGGTTCCGATGAGAACAATGGCGGGGACGCTGAAATCGTAGAATAAAACCGCTATCCAAAGTGGATGTGCCTTTCATTAGGAATGGGCGCATCCACTTTTTTGCGTTACTCTTTCTGGTGATTTGGGGACGGATACAATATTAAAAAGGGAAAGAGATTTTGAGAAGTTAACATCAAAAGGCCCGCTGTTCGCAAGAACAGCGGGCTTCATAGTTATGCGGGCAACATCGGATCGTTGCAATCCATACATAGGATGTGAACCTCTTTTGTGGCTCTCACACTGTTGCCGCAGCATGGGCAAATATATTTCCGTGAGTGCCCCGTCGGCTTGGGCGGTGTGGTTCCTGTGGCGTTACCGCTGCCCGTCCCGCGTGGGGCGCTGGCCCACTCGATGCGGTTCATGTGGATGTCCGTCCAGCCCTGTTCGATGATGAAGTCACAGAGGGCTTCGGTCGGCTCTGTGATGCTCCACCCGATGCGCGGGTCATAGCTGATGGATAGATCGCGGGCGGTGGCGGCATCCCGGAATTTTTTGTTGTGGTAGGCCCCGCCTCGGCTGCAATCCTGTATCCCGTTTTGCAAGTTCCAGAGATGCACCATCTCGTGCAGCAGGGTGGCCGTCACATTCTCAATGGGCCTGTCCAGCGTGCCCGCTCCGATGTTCAGCTCGTGGCGGTGCTCCTGCCCTTTGCGCCACGATTTGGCTACTGTTACATGGCCGTATGCGCGGGGTGTGCTCTGGATGGTGATGATAGGCTCCTCCAGCTGTCCGCCGAAGTATTTGGCGTTCAGCGCCCGGAACATTTTTTCGAGATAGCCAGCGGTGCGGGAAGTTTTGACAGTTTCTTTCATTTTCGCTCGTCCTCACTTTCAAAATTTCCATTTTCAATCCGCCCACCGGGGGATTAAAAATTTCGTTTCGTCCGTGATTCGCCCGCGATTTATGAAAAGCTGATTGTCAATAGCACCGTGGAATACCGCAGCACAGCGAGGATATGCCGCGAAAGGCTATTGACGGTCAGTTTTTTATGAATCATACTTCACGCAAGGACAAACGAAAGAGATTTCAAAAATAGCCAAGGCCCTGCCAGTGATGGTGGGGCTTTTTACTTGAAAGGTCAAAGTTTGGTATTGCCCCGAAAAGTCCGTAATATATGTGGTAGGAAATCATTAGGGCACATCGATACCCAGACAAGGTGTGGAAAGCCGCCAGTACATAGCAGCATCAAGGCTGCAATGTGAAATCCAATTTCCCAGAAATGAGGCGAAACCATGATTACAAAAAAAGACGGCGGCACTCCCTTAACGGTTACACATTCCGATTCGGAACTCGTAACAGCAGAAAACGGCACACAGTATTTTGTATGCGGCAAAAACCGGGTGAAGGTATCGGAACACTTTAAGGATGGCGGCCCTCCGTTGGATGATTTGATTATTGATGCCGTCCGCCACATTGCCGGACGCGCTGAATCCGCCTGACACATCCCTATTGATTCAAACCCACGCCTACGATATACTTAGCTTTAGAGCAAAAGTATTGTATGCGTGGGTTGTTTCTTTTTCGGAAAGGAGATTTACTATGAAACAACCTTGCAATACTACCATCTACAACGCGGCTCTCTATATGCGGTTGAGCCGGGACGACGAAAGCTACGGTGACAGCGTGAGCATCGAGACCCAGCGCACCATCCTGAAACAGTACGCGCGGGAACACGGGTTCTGCGTGGCCGGAGAATATGTAGACGACGGATGGAGTGGCACAAATTTCGAGCGTCCGAGTTTCCAACGGATGATGGACGATGTAGAGAACGGAAAAGTGAACTGCATCATTACGAAAGACCTGTCCAGATTTGGCCGTGAACATGTGATGATGGATTACTATCTGGAATTCCTGTTCCCGGAAAAACGTGTGCGGTACATTGCCGTCGCGGAAAACGAGGACACGGAAAAAGGGCTTTCCGATTTTGTGCCGTTCAAGAACCTGTTCAACGAATGGTTCGCCAAGGATACCAGCCGCAAGGTGAAAACCGCGCTTAAAGCTAAGTTCGCCGCAGGGCAGCGCGTGTGTGCGTATGCCCCCATCGGCTACAAAAAACACCCGGAAATCAAAAACAAGCTGGTGATTGACGAGGAGACCCGCTGGATTGTGGAAAAGATTTTCGATCTGGCTTTCCACGGTAAGGGGGCCGCCTCTATCACGGGAATGCTGATTGCAGAAAAGGTTCCAACGCCGGGTTTTATCAATTTCAAGCGCGACGGGACTTTTGCAAATATCTATGCGGGAGCGCCGGAAGAAAAAAGCTACGCATGGACGATTGCACAGGTCAAAAGCATTTTGAGGGATGAGACCTACATCGGCCATACCATCCACTACCGGGAGACCAATATTTCCTTTAAGAACAAGCGGCGAATCCGTAAGCCAGAAAGTGATTGGCTCCGCGTGGAGAACACACAGGAACCCATCATCAGCGAACAGGTGTTCCGGCAGGTGCAGGAGCAAATCAGCCAGCGGCGAAGGAAAGGTAAGGACGGCACGACGCAGATATTTGCGGGTCTGATAAAATGTGCGGATTGCGGTTGGTCGATGTCATACAGCGTGAATCGGCAGAACACCAAGCCCTATGGTTACTACCATTGCAGCAAGAATGGGCAGGGTACACGCCAGTGCTCCATGCACTACATCCGCTATGACGTCCTGTATGCCTATGTGCTGTCCCGCCTTCAATACTGGTCGGGACTGGTACAGCACAATGAGGAACAGCTTTTGAAACGTCTGCTGAACGCCAATGACAGAGGAAAGACCGCCGCAAGAAAAAAACAGGCCGCAGAACTGAACCGGGCCGAGAAACGGAAAGCCGAGGTGGATTCCCTGTTCGCCCGGATGTACGAGGACTGGGCAGCGGGTCGCATTACGGAATACAATTTCACGATGCTGTCGGCAAAGTACCAGAGCGAACAGGCGGAACTGACCGAGAAAATCCAGCAGCTTCAAGCCGCTGCCGCCGATGAAATCCGGAATGCCGACGATGCGGAAAACTGGATTGCCCTGATGAAAGAATGCGTCAATCCCGCAGAATTGACCGCCGAACTCGTGAACACGCTGATTGAGAAAATCATCGTGCATGAGGCGGTTAAAAGCGAGGACGGCAGCCGCGAACAGGAAGTCGAAATCTTCTACCGCTTCATCGGCAAAATTGATTGAGGTCCGTTCAATATTCATAACTAAATGAAACCGGAATAAGCTGCCCCGATATCTCCCTTTTACCCTCCGTTGCAGACATACTCGGCGTAACCATCCATGAATTGCTGAACGGTGAGCAGAGCAATACAGAACCCGAAGGCCCGGCGGCAGGCAGGGAGAATGCCCTGCAATATGCGGACAGCGAAGCAGAAGCCGCGGCAGGTACGATGCGCAGCCGGTGCACCGTTGCATTTTCTCTGCTGCTGTTGGCCGGCAGCGCCGCATGCGCCGTTATCAACACGGCGGTTTCCGGTAAACTCACCTGGGCGCCTTTTCCCATTGTCTCTATGGCTTTCGCCTGGCTTGTGTTCTTCCCCGTCCTGAAAGCCGGTAAAAAAGGCCTGTTCGGCGCGCTGCTTGCACTCAGCGTTCTCATTCTCCCTTTTTTGTATGTGCTGAGCCGTCTGCTCAAAAGCAATGGTAATATCCTGGCGGCCGGCGCTCCAACGGCCGCTCTCTCCGTTGTTTTTCTTTGGAGCGTTTTCGCGCTGTTCAAACGATTGAAAACCAGAAAACGGCTCGCGTCCGCCGCCTCGTTGCTGTTGGCCGTCCCCACATGCCTTTTGATCAACCTCGTCCTTTCAAAGCTCTTCTTTCTGCCGGTGATCGACGTGTGGGATATGCTGGCCATTTTTCTCCTGCTGATATCCGCCGCCGCGCTTTTTATCGCCGACCTTGCGGCAAAGAAAAAACATATTGTTTCAGAGAAGAAACCGGAGCACAGCGGCTCGCGCGGGCACGCGTGAGCTCCCGAACAGGAGGGTAAAACCATGCAGCACAAAGGAACGGTCCGGCTCGAAACAGACAGGCTCATCTTGAGAAGGTTCCGGCTGGACGACAGCGGAGCGGCTTTTCAAAACTGGACCAGTGACAAACGGGTAACGGAGTTTTTGCGTTGGCCCGCACACGATACGGTCAATACGACAAAAAAGATTCTCCAAACGTGGGTGGACGGTTACGCCCGGGACGACTTCTACCAATGGGCGATCGTTTTGAAAAACAACGAAAATGGGCCCGTCGGCACGATCAGCGTTGTTGACCGGAACGACGCATTGAATATATTGCATATCGGATATTGCATCGGCAGCCGATGGTGGAACCAGGGCATCACCTCGGAGGCGTTTTCGGGCATCATCCCATTTTTATTCGAGCAGGTGAAAGCCAACCGGATCGAATCGCAGCACGACCCCCGCAACCCGAATTCCGGCAAGGTCATGATAAAATGCGGCCTGAAATATGAGGGTACGCTCCGTCAGGTGGATATCAACAACAAAGGCGTGGTAGACGCGGCCGTGTACAGCATATTGGCCGACGAGTATTTTTCCAAACAAGCGCAATGCAAAAAGCGTTAGGGCGATACCGCACAATTCTAAGTGTCGAATCGCACCGGCAGATTTTTTGTGACAGTTGCCGGAAAATCTGCAAGCGAGGCGACGCTTAAGGCATCAGCCGTGAATTGTGCGGTATTGCCTCAGAAGCCAAGTGGGCGGCCTTCCGGGAAGGCCGCCTACTGCTTATTTTTCTTTCTGCGTTTCTTCCCGCTCCGGCACAGCGCATTGCCGCGCCGCCTCCCGTTTTTTTCGCCGCCCGTAAAACAGGGCCGAAACGCCCGCCGCGCACGCCACCACCAGCACGGCCTTTACCCAGCCCGAGGCCTGCTCCAGCGCGGCCGTAACGGCAGGCCAGCTTTGCCCGGCCAGCGCGCCCAGATAGACCAGCAGGATATTCCACAGCAGGCTGCCCACGGTGGTGAGCAGCAAAAACGGCGCCGGATGCATGCCCGCCATGCCCGCCGGGATGGAGATGAGGCTGCGCAGGATGGGGATGCAGCGGCAGTAAAACACACTGGGCCAGCCGTGGGCCGCAAACCAGTCCGACGCCTTGTGCACGTCGGCGCTCTCCATTTTCAGCACGCGCCCAACCCGGCCCGAAAGCAGCGCCTCCAGCCGCTGCGGGGCCAGAAGCCGCCCCACGCCGTACAGCACGATGGCCCCCGCCACGCTGCCCAGCGTGGAAAACAGAATGACGCCGGGGGGCGTCATCTCCGTACAGGTCGTTAAAAAGCCGCCGAAGGTGAGGATCACCTCGCTGGGGATCGGCGGAAAAATGTTCTCCACGGCAATCAGCAGCAGCACGCCCCAATAGCCGAACCGGCTGACAAGGCCGGTGATGACGCTCTCCATGGCATTCACTCCCTCTGCTTATTCCTATGCGGGAAAAGCGGAAGGAATGCTTTGCACGGCGCGAAAAGCGGCGCGCCCCGCGGAGCAAAAAAGCCCGCCGGCGGGATGCGCGCCGTTTCGCCGGCTCTGCCGCCCCGGCGGGCTTTCCCGTACTCAGCCCGGCGTCAGCGCCTCCCGGGCCTGGGCGGCGCTCAGACAGCCCCGCTCCACCATCTGCTCCACCACCTTTTTCTGGCGCTGCCGTGCCAGCCCGGGGTTCTGCGCCGGGTCGTAGGCGGAGGGTGCGTTGGGCACGCCCGCCAGCAGAGTGCATTCGTAGGGCGTCATCTGCGCGGGGGCTTTGCCGAAATACCCCTCGCTTGCCTGGCGCACATTATAGTATCCGCTGCCGAAATAGATGGAATTCACATACAGCTCCAGGATCTCGTCCTTGGTATACTGCTTCTCGATGGCCCATGCCATGAACGCCTCGGCCGCCTTGCGCGTGAGCACCTTCTCCTGTGTGAAATACAGGTTTTTGGCAAGCTGCTGGGTGATGGTGCTGCCGCCCTCCACAAAAGCGCCCGCGCACACATCGTTCCACAGCGCACGGCACAGCGCAATAAAATCCACGCCGCCATGGGAATAAAAACGGTGGTCCTCCACCGCCACCACAGCGTCCCGGTACAGCCGGGGCAGCTCGTCCAGAGGCGTAAAATCCGGCTGGGCGCGCACCTGCTCCGCCATTTCCGCCAGCGGCTTTTGCTCCAGAGCCTCCCGGTACATGCCATAGCCCTTCAGCCCCACGTACAGCCCCGCACTGAGGCAAAGCGCAAGCAGCAGGACAAAGAGCCCCGCCAGCGCCCGCTTGATTTTTCCGCGCATCATCGCGCACCTGCCTTTCCCCTTCCGGCCGCATCCTCCGGCTTTGTACCTTTATTATAAAAAGGAACGGCCGGCGCTGCCATCGAACTGCCTTTCATTCCGCGCGCGCAACCTTACGTTTGTGCAAGATGGCGGCGGACAAAAACACGCGGAGCATACAAACGCGCCCCGCCGCCGGTTTTATCCGGAAGCGGGGCGCGTTTGTAAGGGCCTTTTCTCAGCAAAGCGGGGCCGCGATGCGCAGCACCGCGTCCAGCATACGGCTCCAGAAATGGCGGCGGCAGTCCGCCGGCGAAATCTCCCGGCTTTTTGCCAGCGTGTCCATCACGTCGGCCTTCAGCGCCTGCAGCGCCGGGGTGCGGTACAGGTAGGTACCGCATTCAAAATGCAGGTACAGGCTTCGGTAATCCATGTTGATGGTGCCCACCACACCCGTGGTGTCGTCTGAAAGGTAGCTTTTGGCATGGATGAAGCCCGGCGTATATTCGTAGATGCGCACGCCTGCGCGCAGCAGCGGCGCGTAATAGGAGCGCGTAAGGCGGTATACGACTTTTTTGTCCGGCACGCCCGGCGTGACGATGCGCACGTCCACGCCCCGCTTTGCCGCCGCGCACAGCGCCGCCTGCATCACGTCGTCGATGATAAGGTAGGGCGTAAAAATATACACATAGTCCCGGGCCTGCGCCAGAATATCAATGTAAACGCCCGCGCTCACGGCCTCGCCGTCCAGAGGCGAATCGCTGAACGGCTGCACCCATCCCTCGCCCGCAAACGGCGCGGGATGGTAAGCATGGGGGCGGAACGCGTCCAGCGGCTCGTTCGCGGATTCCGGGCGGTAGGCGTGCCAGAACTCCAGGAACATGGCTGTAAAATTCCACGCGGCTTCGCCCGTCACACGCACGCCCGTATCCTTCCAATGGCCGTGCAGCTCCACGGCGTTGATGTATTCATCCGAAAGGTTAACGCCTCCCGTGAACACCGTGTGCCCGTCCACGTCCATGATCTTGCGGTGGTCGCGGTTGTTCATCGCCAGAGAAAGCACCGGTATAAAGGGGTTGAACATCAGCGTCTTGACGCCGCTGCGCTCCATTTCGCGGGCAAAGCCCTGGGGCAGCAGGAACAGGCTGCCCATATCGTCGCATATGAGGCGCACGTCCACGCCCTGGGCCGCCTTGCGCTTGAGGATCTCCGCAATGCCGTCCCACATTTTGCCGGGCTGTATGATAAAGTATTCCAAAAAAATGAAATGCTCGGCGCTTTCCAGCGCCCGCAGCATGTCGGCGTACATCTCCTCGCCCAGAGGATAATATTTCACGTCCGAATCCATACAGACCGGATATCCGCCCGTAGCGGTAATGTACCGGCTGCGCGCCGCCGCACGGGCGTCGTCCCCGCGCAGCGCCCCGAACACCGCCTCGTCCTGCCCCAGCGCGGCCGCCGTTTCCGCGTGCTGCGCGGCCAGCCTGCGCCGCATCCGGTGCGCGGGCAGCTTGCCGCCGAACAGCAGGTACAGCAGGCCGCCCATCACGGGCAGCTGCAGGATCAGGATGATCCAGCCGATCTTGAAGCCCGAAACGTCGTCGTGGTACAGGATATGCAGCACGATCAGCAGGCTCAGGAGCGTAAACGCGGCGTTCAGCCACACCGAATAGGCCGCGAGCTTCCAGAAAAACACGCCCAGCCATACCGCCTGCAGCAAAAGCAGCAGACCCGTGATAAAAATACGCCCGCACAAAAATTTCAGCAGCTTTTTCATTCCGTCCTCCCACCGCCGGCACATCCGGCGCATATCTGATATCAATATATCAATATCCGTCGAAAAGCGCAAGACAAACCGGGCGCTTTTGTGGGCTGCGGCGGTTCACCTTCCGCGCGCCGCGGCCGTATATTCCGCAAACCGCGCCTGCGCCGCGGCGCCCACATCGGCGCTCCGCGCGCCGCCTCCCCAATAATGCAGGAACAAAACGTCCGGCCCGTCCACCACCAACAGCAATGTCTGGTGGAAGCCCGGCCCATCCTCATAATTTGCCAGCACCAGCGTGTCCGGCGTTTCCTTCAGCACCGTGTATTCCTCCGGCTCCAGCAGCCACAGCCTGCGCGCCAGCCCCCGGCCGAAGGCCTTCGCACCGCCCGCGCCTGAAAGACGGCAGTAGCGCTGTACCAGGTACACGGTGTCCTGCGTACCGTCGGCATAGCCCGCCTCCCAGGCGGAGAGGCCCAGCGGCGCGCCGGGCGTCCAGGTCTGCACCAGCTGGTTGACGTCGTCCCGCACATTGGGCGCAGCCTCTGCCGCGCGCCGGTAGCCCGCCCCCTCCACCTCGGCCAGCGTCAGCAGCGGCAGGCCCGCGCCGGTCTCCGGCAGCGGCGTTTTTTCATAGCGCGCCAGCTCCAGCAGGCCCACAGCCAGGCAAACGGCATACACCGCGCCCAGCAGCGCGCAGGCGGCGCGGTGGGCCAGTGCCGCCCGCCGCCAGCCCGGGCCGTGCCGGGGCATCGCGCCCGCGCGCAGCATGCGGCGGGTGCGCATCAGCGCCAGCATGCTGTAAACGCCCCAGCCCAGCCGGAACAGCGTCACCGCCAGAATGGCCCAAACCAGCGGCGCGGCGGCGTCTGCCAGAACCAGCTCAAGCGTATACCTGCCCAGATAGGTGAGCTGAGCGAACATCAGCAGCGCCCACAGCGCCGTGCCCAGCGCCTGGCTCAGGATCGAACCCCGCAGCGTCTTGAGGGAATCGGCCAGCGCGGCGGGGTCGGTGTGCAGGTCCGGCGCGTCCGTCTGTTCGGGCGCGCAGAACAGATGCAGGGGCCTGTCGTTCAGCACATACTGCCAGCCGCATTCTTCATAAAATTCCTTCTGGCCCGCGGGCAGGCCGCCCTCATCGGAACCGACCTCGAAGCGGTAGCGCAGGCGCGCGGGCGGAGCCGGGGCAAAACGCGTCAGCATTGCGCCCGCCTTCTGCACCCGCAGGCCGCGCGCCGCAAGCTCGGCGTACCAGCTCTCCCGCTGGGCCAGGGCCCAGCGCGGCAGGCTCAGCTTATAGCTGCGTTTTTTCATTCGTTCCGCCCTCCCCGATCCATGCGCCATCGCGCACCATGGCGCGCAGACGGCTGTATTCCGCGCGCAGGGCTTCCATCCCCGCGTTTGTGAGCAGATAGGTCTTGCGGCGGCCGTCGTTTTCAGACAGGACGATCAGCCCTTCCTTTTCCATCCGCGTCAGCACACCGTACAGCGTGCCCGGGCCCATCTGCACGCGCCCGCGGGACGCCCGCGCGATCTGCTGCATCAGCTGATATCCGTGCGCCGGACGGTGCAGCGCCAGCAGCACATAATACATGGCCTCCGTCATTGGTCCGCCGGACATCGCGCGCCGCCCCCTTCCGCAATTCGTATGTGTCGCGATATATCGTCTGACATAATAATAGCAAGCACATCCGCCTCTGTCAATGCAGGCGGACATGCCAAAAGAAAAAGCTCCCCGCGCACGCCGCAAACGCGGGTGCGCGGGGAGCCCTTCCAGCCAAAAAATCAAAATTAAAAAGAAAACTTATTCCGTCACACTGGTGGCCTTGTTTTTCAGGATGACGTCGTGGCTGCCGCCCTCTACGATGCTGGTGGAGGAGACCACGGTCAGACGCGCCTTCTCCTGCAGCTCGGGGATGGTGAGCGCGCCGCAGTTGCACATGGTGCTGCGCACCTTGGAAAGCGTTACATACACGCCGTCCTTCAGTGCGCCGGCATACGGCACGTAGCTGTCCACGCCCTCTTCAAAGCTCAGCTTGCCCGCGCCGCCCAGGTCGTACCTCTGCCAGTTGCGCGCGCGGTTGGAGCCCTCGCCCCAATACTCTTTCACATATGTGCCGTTGATGCGCAGCTTGTTCGTGGGGCTTTCATCGAAGCGGGAGAAATAGCGGCCCAGCATCACAAAGTCCGCGCCCATGGCCAGCGCCAGCGTGATGTGGTAATCGTGCACGATGCCGCCGTCGGAGCAGATGGGCACATACACGCCCGTCTCCTTAAAATACTCGTCCCGGGCCTTGGCTACTTCAATGACAGCCGTTGCCTGGCCGCGGCCGATGCCCTTGGTCTCGCGGGTGATGCAGATGGAACCGCCGCCGATACCGATCTTCACGAAATCCGCGCCCGCCTGTGCCAAAAAGCGGAAGCCCTCGCGGTCCACCACATTGCCTGCGCCCACCTTGACGCTGTCGCCGTATTTGGCGCGGATCCAGCTGATGGTGCGGCTCTGCCACTCGGAAAAGCCCTCGGAGGAATCGATGCACAGCACGTCCGCGCCCGCTTCCACCAGCGCGGGCACGCGCTCTGCGTAATCGCGGGTATTGATGCCCGCACCCACGATATAGCTCTTGTTTTTGTCCAGCAGCTCGTTCACGTTCTCTTTGTGGGAATCGTAGTCCTTGCGGAACACCATGCATTTCAGGTGCTGGTTCTTGTCGATGAGGGGCAGTGAGTTGATTTTATTGTCCCAGATGATGTCGTTCGCTTCCTTGAGGGTGGTGTCCTCATCGGCCACGACAAGCTTTTCAAACGGCGTCATAAACTCGCTCACGGGCAGATCCGTACTCATGCGGGAGATGCGGTAATCCCGGCTTGCCACGATGCCCAGCAGCTTTCCGTTGGCCGTGCCGTCGTCGGTTACGGCCACGGTGGAGTGGCCCGTTTTTTCCTTCAGGGCCAGGATATCGGCCAGCGTGGCGTCAGGGCGCACGTTGGAATCGCTGACGATAAAGCCCTTTTTGTAGCTTTTGACACGCGCGACCATCGCCGCCTCGTCCTCCACGGACTGCGAGCCGTAGATGAACGAAACGCCGCCCTCCTTGGCGAGCGCGATGGCCATGGTGTCGTTGGACACAGACTGCATGATGGCCGATACCATGGGGATGTTCATGGAAAGCGGGCAATCCTCCTGCCCCTTGCGGTATTTCACCAGCGGGGTCTTCAGGCTGACGGCGGAGGGGATGCACTCGGACGACGAATAGCCGGGCACCAGCAGATATTCGCCAAACGTGCGGGAGGGTTCCGTGAAGTAAGTGGCCATAGTGATCTCCTTTTCTTTTTAATTGTTTACCCATTATAATAGCACACAGGGCCGCGTGCCGCAAAGGTTTTTTCACAAAAGTGCGCGTCCTGCGCACAGAAAATAACCTCTATTTCCGGGGGAATTGTGGGCAAATGGTACAAAACGGCCCCGTATGCAGCATACGGGGCCGTTTTGCCTTGTGAAATGGAGTTTGAAAAGGTTGGTGCAGCACCCAGGACCGCTGCTTTCTAGCCAAAACAACGATAGGAGGAGAGGGCCTGCACCCGATGAAAAAGTGCACTTGCAAGAGCCTTGTAACTTTCTTGCAACTAAATTGTAACCCTTTTGACATCACCTGTCAATAGGTTTTTCGAAAAAATTGTAACTATTTTTTAACTTTTACAATTCTTACACATTTGGTATGTTTTTAGGCGAAAATTTGCCAAAAAGGGCGTTCCCCGCTGCAAAAGGCACAGCCGCTCCGCAAAGCAGCTGCGGAAAAAGCGTTCCGCCGCCGGGAAGGCCTGCCGCCCCCTCACTCGGTCAGCGTCAGGTTTGCCTCAAAGTGTTTCTTTTCCCCGTCCGTTCCTACAAAATACCAGCCGTTCTCCCCTGTCTGCGCGCGCAGCAGGGTAAAGGAAGCGCCCATGGGCACCTCACTGTGATAGACGACGGCGAGCCGCGCGGGCGCGTGCGCGGCAATGCGCTCCAGAGGCACATGGTCGCAGACGATATCCGCATAATAGGTGTTGTTCATATGGCGGTTCTGGTCGCAGCGGGTATAAAAGGCCGTTTCCTCCGCCACAGGCTGCGCCTCCCCTTTTACCAGCGATACATCCAGCTCGCATACGGGCGGCTGGACGAACGGCATGGGCATGTCCTCCGGCGGACGGCGCAGGATGCGCTTCGTCCGTGTATCCACCAAGATCCAGCGGCTGTCCACTGCGCTCAGCACCGTGCCGTCCTGCGCGCACAGTGTGGTGTAGCGCCCATACACCGCGCGCTGGGGCGCGCTGGGCCTGGTTGCCAGCGTCACGCACTGCCCCGCGCGCACGGGCGCATAAAACTCCACGGCCAGCTTCGCCAGCAAAAACGCGGTGTGCGTGCGCGCGTACACCTCATTCGTCAGGCCCAGCAGGTCGCACTGGTCGGTGGATATCTGTTGGGCGCGCCGCAGGATGGCCCCCGGCGTCATACGGGCCTCGGCATCGCATTCATACGCCTTTACGGTAAAGCTCTCGGAATAAAAATCTGCATTCATCTGCTGTCTCTCCCTTTCGGCCGCGTCCGCCTGTTCCCGCGCCGCGCCCTGCGTGCGCACACCCGGACCGCCGCTTTCCCGCCTGTGCCCGTAAAAACGGCCCACGGCCATTTTCTTGTTGCACAGCAAAACTATCCCGGCGTTCCCGCCCAGGGACCGGCCGGAAAGGCGAAAAAACAGCCTGCGGCTATTTTTTACAAAACCACACCGCCGTCCGGGGCGCGCGGTGTGCTATACTATAATAACACAAAAGGACAAAATCCGCACGCATGCAGAAAGGTTTGATTTTGTATATGGGTTATTACGGACGCTACACGGCCGCCTATTCCATCGGCTGTCTGCTGATGCTTTCACTTTATATCGCCGGTATTTTTTTGCACTGGGCCGCTTTCGGCGTGCTTCTGGTGCTTACGCTCGCGGGTGTGATGCTGCTGGCGGTGATTTGCAGCGTGCTGGGCACGCGCCGCTTCAATGCGGCGTACCAGCGCTTTCTTACGAGCTGCGACGCCGCGGCGTTTCTGGCCGAGATACGCGGGTGCCAACGCTGGCAGAACCGCAGCACGCGGCCCAACCTGGCATTGAATGAAAGCTTTGCCCTGCAGGCGCTGGGGCGCGGCCCCGAGGCGCTGGAGGCGCTGTCCCGCATGGGGATGGACCGCGTGCCCCGCCGCAGCAAAAGCTGCCTGCAGCAGCTCCGCCTGAGCGTTTATACGCGCCAGGCCAGCATCGCCATCGGCCTGGAAGATTACGCCGCGGCCCGCAGCCAGCTCGCATATCTGCGTGACGAAGTGCGCACGCTGCCGGCGGGCAACGCGCTGTTCGGGCATTTCAGCAAGGCTGTGCTGGACCTGGAGCACATGATGGCCGTGCAGCGGGGCGAGCCGGGCGGCCACACCGCCTATTTCCGCACCGAGCTGGGGCTTGCTCCCAACAGCTACCTCCGGGCGCAGGCGAGCTATTATCTGGCCTGCGCACTGCTTCTGGAGGAAAACGATGCAGCCGGCGCCGTTCCCCTGTATGAGCAGGCCCGCGCGCTTGCGCCCCAGCTCTGGGTGGCGGCGCGGGCAGGCGCCGCGCTGAACGCTCTGCATACGCTGGAAGCTGCGCAGCCCTCTGCCGGGATATAAAACGGCGCCAGAGCGGGCCGGCGGCCGCCACAGTTTTGTAACATTCATACCGGACGGATGTGGTATAATAATTTCAAGTCCGCCGCTTGTGCGGCTGCGCGCACTTCGTGCGCTGATGCGCTTTTGCGCATGGGCTTGAGAACATTGAACCATGCAAAATTTCAGCGGACGAAATTTTGTTAAAGCCGCGCCGTGTGGCGGCCCCGCCGGCGGGCAATCCTAACAATGGCCCGCATCATCTTCCGGAAAGCAGGTATTTTTTATGATGGACCGCAAAAAGCTTTTGCTTCTTTATAACCCCAGCGCGGGGCGCGCGCAAACCTCCCGCAACCTGGACATGCTGCTGCAAAAATTCTGCACAGGCGGCTGCGAGACGACCGTATATCCCATTCTGGACGGGCTGAACGCAGAGGACATTCTGGCCGGGGCCGAAAGCGCGGGCTACGACATTGTGGTATGCTGCGGCGGCGACGGCACGCTGCACCATACGGTGAACGGCCTGCTGCGCCTGGAGCAGCCGCCTCTGCTGGGCTATATTCCAAGCGGCAGCACCAACGATTTCGCCGCCTCTCTCGGCCTGCCCAAAACGCCCGAGGACGCCGCGGACGCCGTGGTCAACGGCCGGCCGCATGCCATCGACGCAGGGGATTTCGGCGGTGAGCTGTTCTGCTATGTGGCCGCCTTCGGCGCCTTTTCCGCTGTTTCCTACGAAACGCCCCAGAACATGAAAAACGCCATGGGGCACCTTGCCTACATCATTGAAGGCGTCAAACGCCTGCCCATCGGGGAAAAATATCCTGCCCGCGTGGAGGTTGGAGACCAGGTGTTCGAGGAGGAATTTTTGTTCTGCTCCATTTCCAACACAACGTCCATCGGCGGCTTTTCGCTGGACAAAAGCGTGGAAGCCACACTGGACGACGGCGAATTCGAGGTGCTGCTCATCAAAGCGCCCACAAGCGTGGCGGAAGCGAACACCATCGTCTCCAAGCTGCTGGCCCGGGATTTCAACAACGAGCTGATCCATCTGCTGCATGCGGACAGCGTAACGGTACATTTCCCCACGCCCACAAAGTGGACGCTGGACGGCGAGTACGGCGGTGAGCACACCGATGTATCCGTACAGGTGCTTGCCAACGCGCTGCACATGGTCTTTTGAGGGAGGGCCGCCTTCCCTCAGCAAAGGCCTTTCTTACAAAAAAACCTCCTGCCGGGGGGGAGGACACTTTGTAAGGACGTATAGACTTTGTAGAGGTGCTGTATGGTTAGAGAAATTTACGAAAACGAGCTAAGTAAATTGTTAAATCTGTATCTATATCTGCACGAGAAGTCTGTACCGGAAAGGACGGAACATTTAAAAACGACATGGGAAACGATTATAAAAGATAAAAATCATCACATTATAGTGAATGAGGCTGATAATAAAATCGTATCCTCTTGTGTTTGCGTAATAATTCCTAATTTAACAAGAAATGTCCGGCCGTACGCCTTTATAGAAAATGTTGTTACTTTAAAAGACTACCGCGGCAGAGGGTATGCAACAGAATGTTTGAATTATGCCAAAGAAATTGCCAAAATGGAAAATTGTTATAAAATGATGCTGCTCACCGGTTCAAAGGAAGAGTCAATACTTAAGTTTTATAGAAGCGCAGGGTATAACAGCAGTGATAAAACCGCTTTTATTCAATGGCTTGAATAGGACAATTTTCCGTTTATCAAAAAACAGCATATGGCGACTGTGCTGGTGTGAGCGTGTCCACAGGTATAACGAGCATCGGATTGCGGCACTGCAGTCCAAAGTAGAAGTCCGCACCCTGAAAAGGGTACGGACTTCATTGATTCATGCATTTTCTAAGGAACTTCCTTACGAGGGGATTCCCGGCAGGAGGTTTTTTGTATCCGGCGGACGGAAAGCAAAAACGTGCCAGATCAATACAGCAGCATCCCAAAGTAAGTCACTGTATTTTCTCCGCCGTTATAGGTCAGGCCGGCTTTTGCCGCCAGGCTTGCAACATCGATCCCGAAGCCTTCCAAAGAGGGAAACAGCATTTCCGGCATTCTGCATGCACCCTCCGGATAGGTGCAGGCTTCGCATCTGTTACAGCCTTCATTGGACAAAAGAAGGAATGAAGAAAGCTGGTTTTTCACAAGGATATACAGCCTGTCACACAGCTTTTTAAACGCCCCGTGTCCTTCGGTCATTCCTTCGTAATCAAAAGGGTCTGTCAAAGGATATACGGCGTCAAAAACCATCGCCTTTTCATACCGGAGGCACCGCTGCCTGCACTGTTCAACCGTTCCAACCGCGGGAGGGCACGCCCAGGTTCTTCCGTACAAGCGGCAGGTATCGTTTTCGCAGATCTTCCGAACCGCATCGCTGAACAGGATCTCCGCTGTGGAAATAAACCCGTATCGGCTTATCCCTGTTTTCTTCAAATCACGGTCCCGCAAGCCGGGAATAATACATCCCATATGAATTCAGGCCTCCTGTCCTGCCGCCTGTGCGGCGGGACGTTTTACTCCTCCTGCGCTTTCTTGTGCCGGTGTGCGCGCAGAATGCATTCGGCCACGCCCTCTGCGGAGATGTCCTCCGCCGTCAGGAACGGCGCACCGGTCTGCTGCGCCAGCGCGCGGGCCGTCACCGGGCCGATGCACACGCACACAGCGCCCTTCGGCGCCGCGCCGCAGGCGGAGGACCATGCCCGCACGCCGCCCGCGCTGGCAAACGCCAGATAGTCTGCCTCCGCATTGGGCGATGCCGCGGCATATTCCGTTTTGTACAGCGTATATTCCCGCACCGAAAAGCCTTGAGCCGTCAGGATGCCGCGCATCTCCGGGCTGCTTTCCGCGGCGCGAAACAGCAGGATCTCTTCGCCGGGGCCGGCGGCGGCGCACAGCGCACGGGCCAGTTCCGCGCCTGTGGCCTGCTCCGGGCACAGATCCGCCGTGATGCCCCTCTGTGCCAGCGCCTCCGCCGTAGCCGGGCCGATGGCGGCAAAACGGCAGGCGTGCAGACGGCGCACGTCGATGCGCGCCGCGGCAAGCGCGTCAAAAAAGCAGCCGACGCCGTTGCGGCTCGTCAGCACCACCCAGCAGGAGCGCCCGTCCGCCAGCCTTTCCCAGCCCGGCTGGGGCGGCAAAGGCCGCACCCGAGCCGTCATGCAGGGAACCGCGGCCGCGCCCAGTGCTTCCAAACGCCGGGCGAGCCGTTCTGTGAAGGCGGGCGTTCCCACCAGCCCCACGCGCACGCCTGCCAGCGGCAGCACGGGCGCGGCCGGGGCGCAAAGCTCCAGCGCCGCGGCGGCGCCCACCACGATGACGGCGGGCGCCTGCACCCGGGCTGCGCGCGCCTTTTCGGCAATGTCCGCAAGCGTGCCGCGCACCGTGGCCGGGTGCGGTGCATTTCCGCCGGACACCACTGCCGCGGGCGTTTCCGGCGGCTTGCCCGCAGCCGTCAGCCGCGCGGCGATCTGTTCCAGGCTGTTCAGCCCCATCAAAAACACAAGCGTGCCGTGCAGCGCCGCCAGCGCCTCCAGAGATTCCGGCAGCGTGTCGCCCGTTTGTGCCGTGTGGCCCGTAATGACATGGAAGCTGCGGCTTGCCCCCCGGTGTGTGACGGGAATGCCCGCTGCGGCCGGAACCGCGATGCACGAAGAAATCCCCGGCACTTCCTCACAGGGGACGCCCGCCGCCTGCAGCGCCAGAAATTCCTCCCCGCCCCGGCCGAACACGAACGGGTCGCCGCCCTTCAGGCGCACGACGGTCTTTCCGCTTTGGCCCAGCCGCACCAGCAGGCTGTTGATCTCGCTTTGCGGCATGGAATGCCTGCCGCACCGCTTGCCTGCGGGATGCTGCTCCGCGTGCGCGGCCTGCGCCAGCAGGGCCGGATCGATGAGGTCGTCGTAAACCACCGCGTCGCAGCTTTGCAGCAGACGCAGCCCCCGCACCGTGATGAGGTCGGCGCTGCCGCAGCCCGCGCCCACCAGATAGACAAAGCCCTTTTTATGCATCCCCCGGCCCCTCTCTTTCCATCCGCGCCGCCAGCGCGTCGAATTCGGCCTGCTCCAGCGGCCTTCCCTTTTCCATACATGCGTCGAACAGCGCCGCGAACAGCCGCGCCCGGGCGGTTTCGTCCGGCACCGAGGCCCGAACAGGGGCGCGCCAGGCGGCCAGATATTCCAATATCCCGTTCCAGCCGTCGCCGCCGGGCAGCGCCGCTTCGATTTTTTCCTTTACATATACCGCGGCCGTGGGGCTGGCCCCGCCTGTGGAGATGCCGATGGAAAGCGGCCCGCGCCGCACCAGCGCCGGGAACAGGAAGGTACAGTTGTCCTTGTCGTCCACCGCGTTCACAGGGATGCGCCGCGCCCGGCACAGCGCGGCGATCTCCCGGTTCAGCGCGCCGTCGCCCGTCGCGGCGACCACCAGCGCCTGTCCCTCCACGTCCCGGGGGCGAAATGCCCGGCGGTACAGCGCAGCTCCCTCCAGTGCTTCCAGCTCCGGCACAAAGCTCTGCGCGACCACCGTCAGGCACGGGCCATAGGGCAGCAGCTTGCGCGCCTTGCGCAGCGCGACCGCGCCGCCGCCCACGATCAGGCAGGGCCGCCCCTCCAGCTCCACAAACATCGGAAAATACGCCATACACTGCGCTCCCATCACGACAAATTCAGGCGGAGATACCGGCCGTCCGGCCCGCGCCTGTCCGGTTCATTCGCAAAAATACTGCCAGCCGCCGTCCACGGGCACGCGCCGCACCCGCACGCCGAACACCCGGTCCAGCGCGCCGCCGGCGTACACCTGCTCCGGCGTGCCCGCCATGCACAGCCTTCCGTCCGCCAGCAGCGCCACGCGGTCGGCGGTGCGCAGCGCCTGGCACAGGTCATGGCTCACCAGCACGACGGCCTTTCCCCCGTCCGCAAGGCCGCGCGCCGTGCGCATCACATCCATCTGGTGGCGCACGTCGAGGAAAGTAGTAGGCTCGTCCATAAAGACGGCCGGCGTCTCCTGGGCCAGCGCCATGGCCAGATACACCTTCTGCCGCTGGCCGCCGCTCAGCTCCTGCATCGGACGGTCCGCCAGCTCCAGCGCGTCCGCCTTTTCCATCGCGCGCCGCACGGCCGCATAGTCGCTTTTGCGGTAGCGCCGCGGGAACGACAGGTACGGGAACCGCCCGTGCAGCACCATGCGCCGCGCCTCGATGCTGGGCACATTGCGGCTCTGGGCCATATACGCCGCGCGCCGCGCCACCTGCTCGGGCGGCATGCCGGACAGCGGCGCGCCGTCGTACAGCACCTCGCCCGAAAGCGCGGGCAGCAGCCCCAGCGCCGTTTTCAGCAGCGTGCTTTTGCCGCAGCCGTTCGGCCCCAGCAGCACCGTCACGCAGCCCGCGGGGAACACAAGGTCCACGTCCCGCAGCACCGGCTCTCCGCGGTACCCGGCGCTTATTTTACGCAGCTCGATCATGGATGTCCCCTCCCTTTGCGGAACAGCAGCCAGAGGAAGAACGGCCCGCCCGCGAGGGAGAGCACGACGCCCACCGGCAGCTCGTACGGCGCGAACAGCGTGCGCGCGGCCACGTCGCACACGGTGAGCAGCGCCGCGCCGCCCAGCGCGCAGCCCGCCAGCAGGCGCCTGCTTTCACCGCCCACCAGCCGCCGCACCATATGCGGCGCAACAAGCCCCACAAAACCCAGCAGGCCCGCAAAGCTTACAGCCGCGCCTGCCAGCGCCGCCGCCAGCGCCAGCAGCGCCACGCGCACGCCGCGCACCCGCAGGCCCAGGCTCCGGGCTGTGTCGGCGCCCAGCGCCAGCACGTCCATCTCGTTTGCAAGCGCCAGCGCGGCCCCCAGGCACAGAAGGATCACCCACGCCGCGGGCGCGACCTTGCCCATGGACAGGTTGGCCAGGCCGCCGATGCGGAAATCCGAATAGCCGATGAGGGAGTCCGGGAATACCGTGAGCACCGCGTCGATGCCCGCCCCGAACATACCGGAGATGGCCACGCCCGCCAGCACCAGCGTCATGCGGGACGCGCCCGCCTTTTCCGAGATCAGAAGCACCAGCATCACCCCGGCGAACGCCCCCAGGAACGCCGCAAAGGGCACCGCGGCAGCCGCCGTCGGCAGCACTGCGCAGCACAGCGCCACGCCCAGCCCCGCGCCGGAATTGACGCCGATGATGTTGGGCGCGGCCAGCGGGTTTGCCAGCACTGTCTGGATGACCGCGCCGGACACCGCCAGCGCCGCGCCGGCCAACAGGCACCCCAATGTGCGCGGCAGGCGCACATACAAAAGTATGCTTGCCGCCGTCGTGCCCCTCCCGCCGCCCGAAAGCACCGACAGAATCTCCCTGGGGGACACCGCCGCCGCGCCCAGGCACAGGCTCAGCAGCGCAGCGCCCAGCATGGCCAGCGCCAGCAGCGCAAGGCGCGCAGGCACGCTGCGAAAGCTACGCTTCTCCATACAGGATCTCCGCCAGTTTTTCGTATGCCTCGCCCCAGCGTGCGTTCGGCTTCAGGTTGTACAGCTGCTGGTCCATATAATAGACCCTGCCGTTTTTCACCGCGCTCAGCTGCTGCCATGCCGGGTTGGAAAGCACGGCGCTCTCCAGCGTCTGCCGCACCTTCTCCTGGTCGCTGCCCTGCATCACGATAAAGATCCTCTCTGGGTCCGCCGCGAGGATGGCCTCCATGGAAAGCTCCTCCAGCAGAGACGCGTCGCTGTCCGCGATATTCACACAGCCCAGCGCGGCCAGCATTTCGCCCAGCACGCTGTTTTCGCTGTTCTTCACCTTGCAGCTGCTGCCCGTGGCCCGCAAATACAGCACGGACGGCCCTTCCTTTCCCTCCGCGCGAGCCACGGCCGCATCCACCTGCGCGCGCACCTGTTCGCCGTATTGCTCATACAGCTCCGGCCGCCCCGTGACGCGCGTGCAGACCTCCAGCATCGCAAGGTAGTCCTCAAAGGTGCTCACCTCAAAGTATGCCGTAGGGATGCCCGCCTGCTCCAGCGTGGGCAGCAGGTCCACATCCGCCGCCGTCTTTGCGCTGCCGATGACAAAATCCGGCTGCGCGGCCAGCAGCGCCTCGGCGCTCGGCTCCTTTACGCCGCCCAGGTTCACCACCGTTTCGGGCAGGCCCAGCTCAAACTGCGTCCAGGTGTCGTCCGCCGCCGCAACAAGCGTGTCCTTCCCGCCTGCCAGGCACCACACGTCGGCAAAGCTGCCGATGAGCGCCGCCACGCGCTTTGGGCTTTCCACCGTCACGGTGCGGCCCAGCGCGTCGGTGAACGTGACGGCCCGCGCATCCGCGCTGCCGGACGCCGCGCTTTCCGGCTGTGCGCCGGACGCGGAAGCCGAAGCAGAAGCCGCGCTGCCGCTCTGCGTCGCGGACGCCGCGCAGCCCGCCAGAAGAAGCGCCAGCAAAAGGGCGGCAAAACTCAAAATCTGTTTTTTCATATCCGTGTCGTCCTCATCCATTCAAAATATCGCATGCCCGCGGTATCCATTTACCGGGCGGACATATCATACCACATTCCGGGCCTGCTGTCAGCCCTGCCAGCCCCGCCGGGCGGGGTCCAGTGCGTCCACGGCCGTGTAAAGCAGCGCGTTGCAGATGGCCGCGGCCACATTGCTGCCGCCCTTGCGGCCCATGGAGGCTATGGCCGGAACGTCCGCCGCCCTGCACGCGGCGAAGATGCGCTCCTTGCTCTCCACCACATTCACAAAGCCCACGGGCACCGCCACGACCAGCGCCGGCCGCAGCCCGTCCGCGATCAGCGCCTCCAGGCGCAGCAGCGCCGTAGGCGCGTTTCCCACGGCCAGCACCGCGCCGGGATATTCCCGCGCGGCCTTTTCCATGGCCGCGTCCGCCCGCGTGGTGCCGTTTTCCTGCGCGGCGCGGGCCACGTCCCCGTCCGCCATAAAGCATGCCACCGTGCCGCCGAGCTTCGCCAGGCTGGGCTTGCTGACGCCCGCTTTTGCCATATTGGTATCCGTTACAATGGGCACGCCCTGCCGCAGCGCCGCCACGCCGCGTGCAACGGCGTCGGGCGTGAAGCACAGGCTTTGCGCATAATCAAAATCCGCCGTTGTATGGATCACCCGCTTCACCACGGCGGCATGCTGCGGCGGCAGCTCAATGCCCGCCGCCGCAAGCTCCTGTGTAATGATCGCCATGCTGGTGCGCTCGATATCCGCGGGCAGGGTATGTTTTCCGTTCACGCTCGCATCTCCTCTGTGTTTACTTGGCCGCGCAGGCATCCATTGCGCGGTACACCGCAGCTATATCAACGGCGGTGCGCACCGCGTCCGCCAGCAGGTCGTACTGACGCTCCTTATACGCAGCATGGCTTTCCGCGCGCACGTCCGCGGCCGAAAGCCCCTTGCACGCCAGCAGCCAGGCGGCCAGCTTTTCCGTAAGCTCCCCGGTGTCAAACAGGCCGTGCAGATAGGTGCCGAACACATTGCCTGCCGCCGCGCCCTCGGGCGTGCCGTCCGCAAGCAGGCAGAACGGCGGCGTGCCGCCGCGTTCGGTGCGGCCCATATGGATCTCGTAGCCGTCCAGCTGCGCGCCCGCAAACGGGCCTGCGGCGGCACACGCCTGCACACGGGTGCGCACCTTCTGCCCGGTAAAGCGCGTCGCGCAGGGCAAAAGGCCCATGCCGTCCATGCGGCCTCCCTGCTCCACGCCGTCCGGGTCGTCCAGCGCCGTTCCCAGCATCTGGTAGCCGCCGCACACGCCCAGCACGGGCGTGCCCGCGGCCGCCAGCTTCTTTACCGCGGCCTCCAAGCCGTTCTGGCGCATCCAGGCAAGGTCTCCCATCGTGTTTTTTGTGCCCGGCAGCACCACCAGGTCCGGCTCGCCCAGCTGCCCGGCCCGCTCCACATACCGCACGCCCAGCGCGGGGTGGCTCTCCAGCGGGGAAAAATCCGTAAAATTGGAGATGCGCGGCAGGCGCACCACCGCGATGTCCAACGGACGCCGCTGCTGCGTCTGCGCAAGGCACGGCGCAAGGCTGTCCTCGTCGTCGATGTCCGCGCGGGTATAAGGCACGACGCCCAGCACGGGCACGCCCGTCTTTTCCTCCAGCATCGCAAGGCCCGGGCGAAGCAGCTCGACGTCGCCGCGGAATTTGTTGATGACCGTGCCGACGACGCGCGCGCGCTCCTCCGGCTGCAGCAGAGCCACCGTGCCGTAAAGCTGCGCGAACACGCCGCCCCTGTCGATGTCCCCCACAAGCAGTACCGGCGCGTTCACCAGCTCTGCCAGGCCCATATTGACGATGTCGCCGTCCCGCAGGTTGATCTCCGCCGGGCTGCCCGCGCCCTCGATGACGATGACGTCGTTTTCCGCCGCAAGGCTCTCATAAGCGCGCAGGATCTCCGGCACCAGGCTTTTTTTCATCTTGAAATATTCCGCCGCGCGGTACTGCCCGCGCACCTCGCCGTTTACGATCAGCTGGCTGCCGGTGTCGCTGCTGGGCTTGAGCAGCACCGGGTTCATGCGCACGTCCGGCTCGCGGCCCGCGGCCTCGGCCTGTGCCACCTGCGCCCGGCCCATCTCCAGCCCGTCGCGGGTGATATAGCTGTTCAGCGCCATGTTCTGGCTTTTGAAGGGCGCCACCCGCAGGCCGTCCTGCCGGAAAATGCGGCACAGCGCCGTGGCCAGCAGGCTTTTGCCCGCGCCCGACATCGTGCCCTGCACCATAATGCAGCGCGCCATTTACAACACCTCCCCAAGCGCCTGCAAAAAGGCGCTGTTTTCCGAATGGGTGCGCACCGCCGCGCGGTACCACCCCGGCCCCAGGCCCGGATAATTGGCGCAGCCGCGCAGCAGCACGCCCCGGGCCCGCAGCCGCTGCACCAGCTGTTCGCCGCTGTGGTAAAACAGCAGATAATTCGCCTCGCCCGGCATCACGCGGCACCCCAGCGCCGCCAGCCCCGCCGAAAGGCGCGGCCGCTCGGCGGCGACGAGCGCGCGCAGCGCCGCGCTGTAATCCGTTTCCTCCAGCGCGGCCTCGCCCGCCGCCTGCGCCAGAGCGGAAACGGCCCACGGCTGCCCGGCGGCGCGCATGCGCTCCAGCAGCGCGCCGTCCGCGCAAAGCGCGTAGCCCAGCCGCACGCCCGCCATCGCATACCACTTGGTAAACGCCCGCAGGAGCAGCAGGTTTTCATGCCCCTCCAGCTCTTCCAGCAGCGTGTGCGCGGCAGGATCGTCCAGAAATTCGTTGAAGCACTCGTCCACCACAAGGCGCGTGCCGCAGGCGGCGCACCGCTCTAAAATGCGCAAAAGCAGCGCGCGGGGCGTGGTGCGTCCCGTGGGATTGTTCGGCTCACACAAAAACAGTATGTCCAGCCCCGGCTCAATGCGTTCCAGCAGCGCTTCGGTGACGGCGAAGCCTTCTTCCTCCCGCAGGAAAAAGCGGTCCGCCGTACAGCCCGCGACGGCCAGGGCCTGCTCGTATTCGGCAAAGGTGGGCGCCGTGGCGAGCGCCCGCTTCGGCTTTTCCGCCAGCGCCAGCCGGAAGATCAGGTCCGCCGCGCCGTTGCCGCACAAAATGCTCTGCGGCGGCACGCCCAATGCGCCGGACAGCTTTTTCCGCAGTGCCCGGCACAACGGGTCCGGGTAACGGTCCGCTCCGTCCAGCGCCCGCGCCACGGCCTGCCGCACGCCCTGCGGCAAACCCAGCGGGCTGACGTTGGCCGAAAAATCCAGCGGCATACCGCCGTACTGGGCCGCATATCCGGCCCAGTCCCCTCCATGCGTCAGTTCCATGCGTTCTCCCCCCTCCGTCACAGCCCCAGCGGCAGGCACACCGCAGCGCGCGCGCAGGCCAGCAGCGCCATGCACAGCGTCCCTGCGGCATACAGCATCCGGTTTGCCCGCAGGATGTCCCCCGGCTCCACCGGCCGCAGCGCGTCGCCGATCGTAGGCTTTTCGTACAGCTTGCCGAAATAGCTGGCCGGGCCGGCCAGCTGCACGCCCAGCGCTCCGGCCATCACCGCCTCCGTCTGGGCGGAATTGGGGCTGGCATGGCTGCGCCTGTCCCGCCGTCCGATGCGCAGCGCGCCGCGCGCGTTTTGCCCCGTGAGCGCCGCCGCGCCCGCCAGCAGCAGCGCAGCCATGCGGGCGGGCAGATAATTGGCCGCGTCGTCCAGCTTTGCGGCCGCGCGCCCGAAATAGAGATACCGCTCATTCTTATACCCCACCATGCTGTCCATGGTGTTCACCGCCTTGTAGCACAGCGCCAGCGGCGCGCCGCCCAGCAGCATGTAAAACATCGGCGCGGCCACGCCGTCGGCAAAGTTTTCGGCCACCGTTTCCACGGCCGCTTTCGTCACGCCTCCGGCGGAAAGGGCGGCGGTGTCCCGCCCGACGATGCGGGCCACGGCGGCGCGCGCCTGCTCCAACGTGCCGCCCGTCAGCGCGCGGTACACATTGCGGCTCTCGTCCCGCAGGCCCCGCATGGCCAGCGCCTGCCAGCACCACACGGCCTCCAGCGCAAAGCGCAGCGCCGGGTGCGCAAGGCCGCACAGCCAGAGCGCGCCCGCCGCAAGGCCCAGCGTGCCCAGCGGCAGCAAGGCCGCCAGCACCGCGCCCGCCGCAAGCTCGCCCCGGGGCGTTTTGGGAAAAGCGCGGCGCAGCCCGCGTTCCAGCGCGGCGATGCATTTCCCCATGCCCACCACCGGGTGAGGCATCCAGGCCGGGTCTCCCAGCGCAAGGTCCATCAAAAAGCCGCACAGGGCGGCCAGCACAATATCCATCTCACGCTTCCTCCGCATAACACGCTTCGCCCGCAAGGTCCAGCAGGCCGTGCGTCTGCCAGCGCGCCGCATCCAGTATAAAGCCGGCCGCGTTGCCCGCGCACCAGGTGTAATAATCCCGGCGCGGGCAGGCATACCGCTCCATCACCGCCATCTGGGTGCCGCCGTGCGCCATGACGACGAGCATTTCCGCGCCCCGCGCCAGCGCTTCGTCCACCAGGGACGCAAAGGCCGCGCAGGTCCTGTCGGAAAATTCAGCCCGGCTCTCTCCGCCCGGGCAGCGGCCCATACAGTCGTCTCCCACCCAGGCGAGATAATCGGGGTCGCGCTCCATCTCCACATAATTGCGCCCCTCGAAAATGCCGAAGCACATCTCCCGCAGGTCGTGCACGGGCACGAACCGCGCGGCCGGGAACAGCACCCGGGCCGTGTCCACGGCCCGGCACAGCGGCGAGACATACACCGTGTCCGGTTCAATGTCCGCCCGCCGCAGCGCGGCGCGCCCCTTTTCCGAAAGCGGGATGTCCCGCGTGCCCTGGTACCGCTTGTCCACATTGTATTCCGTCTGCCCATGGCGCAAAAGATAAACTTTCATGTGTTCGGCGCTCCTTTCAGATAGACCGGGATACCGCAGAACACGCGCACCACGGCGTCCGCGCGCTGCGCCAGCAGGCAGCCGAGACGGCCCGCCGCCTCCCGCGCGGCGCGCTCGTTTTTGTCCACCGGCACGACGCCGCCGCCCACCTCGGTGGCGATGACCACCTCGTTCCGGGCAAGCTGCTGCGCCAACGCGGCAAGGTCGCCGCAGCCCGCGGCCAGCTCCTGCACGTCCCAAACAGCGCGCTGCGCCAGCTCCTCCCGGGTACAGCCCAGCAGCAGCCGGGCATACTCCCGTTTCCCGCTGTACAGCGGGCCTGTGATAAAGATCATCCCGTCACCCCCGAAAGCAGGCTGCACGCTGCCAGCGCGGCCAGCATCCACAGCTCCGCCTTTTGCAAAAACCATCCGGCCAGGTCGCCCGATATGCCGCCGAACTGCTTTTGCGCCACCGCGCGGTATCGCAAAAATACAAGCACCGCAGCCAGCGCCATGGCGGCGCCCGTCATCCCCCCTGCCGCCGCCATGCCTGCGGCGGCCAGTGCGCACAGTACAAGCAGCGCGCGGCGCACAGCCGTGCGGTCCGCTCCCGTTGCAAAGGTATGGGCAAGGCCCGTGTTTTTTGCCAAAGGGAACGCCGCGATCGCATAGCCGGAAAGCGCCCGCTCCAGCACAAAGCCCAGCCCCATGCACAGCGCAGCCCGGGGCGTGCAGTCCACCGCCGCGCACAGGCCCAGATAGGCCGTAAAATAGGTGCACAGGCGTATGACCGCAAACGCGCCGCAGTGCGGGTCCTTTAATATCTCCTGCTTTTTTTCCGGCGCGGCGCAGCTTGCCAGCGCATCGCAGGTGTCGGCGTAGCCGTCCAGGTGGATGCCCCCGGTCACGAGCACCGGCGCAAGGCACAGCCCGGCCGCGCGCAGCAAAAGCGGGAATGAAAGCCGCGCCGCCAAAGCCGCCCAGCCCCACCAGGCAAGGCCGCACACAACCCCCACCAGCGGAAAGGCGCACAGCGCGTACCGCATGTTTTTTTCGTTCCACACCGGCTGCGGTACCGGCACGGCGGAAAACATGGCAAACGCCACGGCGGCCGTTTCAAGCAGCGTCACAGCGCGGCCCCCTCTCCTTTATAATAGCGCGGCAGGCCGCACGCCACCTCACAAACAGCGTCCGCCCGGGCGGCAAGCGCCCGGTTTGCCGCGGCCAGCACGCGCAGATAGGTACCGGTATCTCCCGCATAGGCGCTGCCGCCGCTGAACACCTCGCCCGTGACGACCACCAGTGCTTCGCACTGCCGCCGCAGGCTTTCCACGCCGTCCACAACAGCGGCCAGCGCCGCCTGTTCACCGCCTGCGCCCGCCGGGCTGTACAGCTCGTTTGCGGCCAGATTGCTCAGGCATTCCAGCAGCGCCGCGCCCCTTGCAGGCAGCAGCACCCGCGAAAGGCCAACGGGGCATTCAATGGTCTCGAACCGCTTTTGCGCGCGCAGGACGCGGTGTCTCGCAATGCGCGCGCGGGCTTCTGCGCCAAAGGGTTCCATCGTCGCCACATAGTAGCGCGGCAGAGCGCCCGCCCGCAGGATCAGCTGCTCGGCATATTCGCTTTTGCCGGACGCCGCGCCGCCCACGACCAGTGTGAACATCCCATCCGCCCCTTTCCTCTCCGGCGTTCAGCCTTCTCCGCCCTGCGGCGTATAGGCCTCGATGCCGCCCTCCTCAAACGTGTAGCAATCCATATATACGGCGCGGGCCATGTCCAGCAGCGGCATGGCCGCTACCGCTCCCGTGCCCTCGCCCAGGCGCATGCCCGCCGTGATGAGCGGTTTTTTGCGCAGCGCGTCCAGCAGCAGCATGCCCGCGGGCTCGGCCGAGACATGGCTCGCCAAAACAGCCTTGGCCGCCGCCGGGCACAGCCGCACCGCGCACAGCGCCGCCACGGCGCTGATGAAGCCGTCCGCCAGCACAGGCACACGGCAGGCCGCGCCGCCCAGAAACACGCCGCACATCCCCGCGATGTCAAAGCCGCCCACCTTGGCCAGAACGTCCAGCGGGTCGTCCGCGGCGGGGCGGCTGAGGGCCACGGCCCGCTCGATGGCCGCCACCTTGCGCCGCAGCCCCTCGTCCGAAAGACCCGCGCCGCGGCCCGTCATTTCCACGGGCGCGCGGCCCAGCAGCACGCTGGCCACAGCGCTGGCCGTGGTGGTGTTGCCGATGCCCATCTCGCCCGTGGCCAGCAGACGCACGCCCTTTTCCTTCTGCGTGCGCACAAGCTCCGCGCCCGCCAAAACGGCCTGCTCCGCCTGGACCCGCGTCATGGCAGGCCCCTGTGTGATATCCCCCGTGCCGTTGCCGATGCGCCGGGCCAGCACGCCGGGCTGCGGCGCAAAATCCCGCACGCCCATGTCCACGGGCACCACGGCGCACTGCGCGGCCTGCGCCATCCGGCACACGGAGGTGCGCCCCGCAGCCAGGTTGCGCGTCACAGCGGCCGTCACGCTGCTGTCCGTCTGGGTAACGCCCTGGGCGACCACGCCGTTGTCCGCGCACAGCACCAGCACCGCACGCGGCAAAAGCGGCGCCTGCGCGTCGCCCGTCAGCGCCGCAATGTCCTCCAGCGCCGTCTCCAGCAGACCCAGGCTGCCCAAAGGCTTTGCGCACGCCGCCCAGCGGCGGTGCGCCTGTTCCCGCGCCGCCTCGTCCGGCGGCGTGATGTTTTGCAGCAATTCACGCAGTTCCATGCTTCCAGCTTCTTTCTTTGCATTCCAGCTTCATTTTGTTTTCAATGCCCGGGGCGCTTTCCCAAGCGCACGGCGCCGCCCCGGTCCCGCGGCCTCTCAAAAAGCACAGGGCCCTTCACCGGCCGCTTTGAAAGGCGGCGGCCGCACGCACAAACCGCTCCGCCAGCTGCGGCCTGCCCGCAAAATACAGGTGCGGGAAAGCTGCATACAGCGCCGGCCCCGCGAACCCGCACGTCCAGCTGCGGCCCGTCGCAGGCTTCTGCGCGTTGAACGCCGCGCCATTTTCCGTGCTGTCCCAATAGTGGAACTCGTGAACGGGGACCGTTTCGCCCGCGCGCAGCAGCAGGCTGTCGGCCCGGGCCGTAAGCTGCGCGTAGCCGAAGCGAACAAGCTTCTGCCGCCGCACGCCCGCGCCGGGCAGTGCGCCCGCCATAGGGTGCACCGCGCCGTCTTCGCCCTCAAGGCTCCGGCCCAGATACAAAAAGCCGCCGCATTCGGCCGCTGTGGGCAGGCCCGCCTGCACGGCCTGCCGGATGGAAGCCATCATGGTTTTGTTTTCACTCAGAGTTTTGGCGTACAGCTCCGGGTAGCCGCCGGGCAGATACAGCCCGCCTATATTTTCCGGCAAAACCGCATCCTGCACCGGGCTGAAAAGCACAAGCTCCGCCCCGGCATCCCGCAGTGCGTCCAGCGTTTCGGCATAGGTAAAGCAGAACGCCTCGTCCTTTGCCACCGCAATGCGGACGGATGTGGGTGCAGCTGCTCCCGGCAAAGCTTCCGGCGCAGGCTTTTCGGTCAGCACGGCAAGGCGCTGCCAATCCAGTACCAGTGCATCGGCCAGCAGGGCGATCTTTTCCTGCAGGTCGGCAATTTCATCTGCAGTCTTCAGGCCGAGGTGTCGGCTTTCTACCGCTGCCTGCGGCAAATGGGGCAGATAACCCAGCACCGGCAGGCCGGTCTCCCTTTCCAGCAGGGCCTTGAGCATTTTATACAGCTTTTCGGAACAATCATTGAGCAGGATGCCCGAAACATGGCTGTTTTTGCGGAAGTTCACAAGGCCCTGAATTTGCGCGGCCAGCGTCACGCTGGCACCCTTGGGCTGTACCACCAGCAGCACCGGCAGGCCCAGCGTATCCGCCAGTTCCCAAGCGCTGGCACGGGTGGTCAGGCCCTGACCATCATAAAAGCCCATAGCGCCCTCGCACACGGCGGCACCATGCCCGGCGGCATAGCGGGCAAAAATGGCCCGCACCATATCCCTGTTGGAAAGAAACAGATCCAGATTGTGGCTGTCCACCTGCAGAGCCGAGCGGTGGAACATGGGGTCGATGTA
>ERZ812616.929-NODE-929-length-36542-cov-4.330337_pt1 | contig 36542 bp, 35 predicted proteins | sample MGYA00376249_ERZ812616 | MGnify/ENA primary metagenome ERZ812616 (study PRJEB26924, sample SAMEA4378265) | human gut metagenome | biome: human gut; feature: human-associated habitat; material: faeces | place: China | collected 2013 ...
AGTTGTTAAGGGTGGCCGTAATATGAGATTCACAGCTTTAGTAGTTGTTGGTGACAAGAACGGTCATGTTGGCGCTGGTTTAGGAAAAGCTACTGAGATTCCGGAAGCAATCCGCAAAGGTAAAGAGGATGCTGCAAAGAACCTTATCAAAGTAGCATTAGATGAGAACGATAGTATTACACATGATTTTATCGGAAAATTCGGAGGAGCTTCCGTGCTTCTTAAGAAGGCTCCGGAAGGAACTGGAGTTATCGCCGGTGGTCCGGCACGTGCCGTAATCGAGATGGCAGGAATCAAGAACATTCGTACAAAATCTCTTGGTTCAAACAATAAGCAGAACGTTGTTCTTGCAACTGTTGAGGGATTACGTCAGGTAAAAACTCCGGAAGCAGTAGCTAAACTTCGCGGTAAATCAGTAGAAGAAATCTTAGGCTAAGGAGGAAGAGTGAAATGGCAGATTTAAAAGTAACATTAGTAAAATCTACAATTGGAGCTGTTCCGAAGCATAAGAAAACTGTTGAAGCTTTAGGTTTAAAGAAGCTTAATAAGACAGTAGTTCTGCCGGACAACGCAGCTACAAGAGGAATGATCAAACAGGTTCAGCACCTGGTAAAAGTTGAAGAAGCATAGATTAAAATTCAGATAAGGAGGTGTCACAATGGATTTATCAAACTTAAGACCTGCTGATGGAGCAAAACAGAGTGATAATTTCAGAAGAGGACGTGGACACGGTTCTGGAAATGGTAAGACAGCTGGTAAGGGACACAAAGGTCAGAAAGCTCGTTCTGGAGCACCAAGACCAGGTTTCGAAGGTGGTCAGATGCCATTATATAGAAGAATACCTAAGAGAGGATTTACAAACAGAAATTCTAAGACTATCGTTGGAATTAACGTAAGTGCTCTTGAAGTATTTGACAATGATGCAGTTGTTTCCGTAGAAACACTGATCGAGCAGGGAATCGTTAAGAATCCAAGAGATGGTGTTAAGATTCTTGGTAATGGTGAGCTCACAAAGAAGCTTACTGTTCAGGCAAATGCATTTAGTGCTGGTGCAGTAGCTAAGATTGAGGCGTTAGGTGGAAAAGCAGAGGTGATCTAATGTTAGAGACATTTCGAAGGGCATTTCAAACAAAGGATATTCGTAGAAAACTTGGATATACTTTTTTGATGTTGATCGTAATCAGACTGGGATCACAGTTGCCTACACCAGGAGTAGATCCGACTTATATTAAAGAGTTTTTTGCTCAGAATTCCGGGGAGGCGTTCAACTTGTTTAACGCTTTCACCGGAGGCTCTTTTGAGCAGATGTCAATTCTGGCATTGAGCATTACTCCATACATTACATCTTCCATTATTGTTCAGCTTCTTACAATCGCAATTCCGAAACTTGAGGAGATGCAGAAAGATGGAGAAGATGGAAGAAAGAAGATTGTAGCAATTACACGTTATCTGACAGTTGGACTTGCTCTTATGGAGTCAACAGCTATGGCCGTTGGTTTCGGAAGACAGGGACTTTTGAAAGAATTCAATTTTGTGAATGCTGCAATCGTAGTTCTTACACTGACCGCAGGCTCTACATTTCTGATGTGGATTGGTGAGCGGATTACTGAAAAAGGTGTAGGAAATGGAATTTCAATTGTGTTGGTAATTAATATTATCTCACGTATTCCAAGCGATATGACAACGCTCTTTACGAAATTCGTAAAAGGAAAAAGTCTCGCATCAGGTGGACTTGCTGTTGTTATTATAGTTGCTATTATCCTCGTACTTGTTGTATTCGTAGTAGTACTTCAGGACGGCGAGAGAAGAATTGCAGTACAGTATTCACAGAAGGTGATGGGAAGAAGAACTTACGGTGGACAGTCCACGAACATTCCGCTGAAAGTCAATACTGCAGGTGTTATCCCGATTATCTTTGCATCTTCATTGATGCAGTTCCCGATTGTGATTGCAACATTTGCCGGCAAGGGAAATGGAACAGGAATCGGAAGCGAGATTTTAAGAGGTCTTAATCAGGGTAACTGGTGTAATCCTCAGATGCCGAAATATAGCTGGGGACTGGCAGTATACATCATTTTGACAGTATTTTTTGCTTATTTCTATACATCAATTACATTTAATCCGTTAGAGATTGCAAATAACATGAAGAAAAATGGTGGATTTATCCCGGGTATCCGTCCAGGAAAACCGACTGTTGAGTATTTGACAAAGATTCTGAATTACATTATCTTTGTTGGCGCATGTGGTCTTGTATTGATTCAGCTTGTACCGATCATTTTTAATGGATGGTTAGGAGCAAGCGTGTCCTTTGGTGGTACATCACTGATTATCATTGTCAGTGTAATCTTAGAGACACTTAAGCAGATCGAGTCACAGATGCTTGTACGAAATTACAAAGGTTTTTTGAATAAATAAGCAGGATAACTCGCGGAAGATTCTTTCGCGGGTTATTATGCTATAAAGGAGAGTAATTATGAAGATTATTATGTTAGGTGCGCCAGGAGCTGGAAAAGGCACACAGGCTAAGAAAATTGCAGCTAAGTACGAAATCCCACACATTTCTACTGGAGATATCTTCAGAGCTAATATCAAAGAGGGAACAGAGCTTGGTAAAAAAGCAAAAACATATATGGATCAGGGACTTCTTGTACCGGATGAACTGGTAGTTGATCTCGTAGTTGACCGTGTGAATCAGGAAGACTGCAAGAATGGATATGTTCTGGATGGATTTCCGAGAACCATTCCTCAGGCAGAAGCACTTGATAAAGCACTGGCAGAGCTTGGACAGAAGATGGATTATGCAATTGATGTAGATGTACCGGATGAGAATATCATTCACCGTATGGGTGGACGTCGTGCCTGTGTTGGCTGTGGAGCTACATATCATCTGGAATATGCTCCTACAAAAGTTGAAGGAATCTGTGATGCATGTGGTAAGGAACTCATTCTTCGTGATGATGATAAACCGGAGACAGTAAAGAAACGTCTTGATGTATATCACGAGCAGACACATCCACTGATTGATTACTACACAAATGCAGGAATCTTAAAGACAGTTGACGGAACAGTTGACATTGATGTTGTGTTCCAGAATATTGTGGAGATTTTAGGAGCGTAACAGCATGCCGGTCACGATAAAATCAGCAAGAGAAATTGAACTAATGGCAGAAGCCGGAAGAATTCTTGAGATTGTACATAATGAACTACGTGACGCGCTCCATGCGGGGATGAGTACGCTGGATATCGACAGATTAGGAGAAGAGATTATACGCAGTTATGATTGTATTCCTTCCTTCCTGAATTATAACGGATATCCGGCATCCATCTGCGTATCTCTGAATCAGGAAGTTGTTCATGGAATACCGGACAAACACCGACTGATTCAGGACGGAGATATTGTAAGTCTGGATGCAGGAGTCATCTACAAGGGGTATCATTCAGATGCGGCCAGAACTTATGGAGTAGGTGAAATCAGTAAAGAAGCAAAAAATCTGATGCAGATAACAAAAGAATGTTTCTTTGAAGGTATAAAATATGCCAGAGAAGGTAATCATTTATTTGATATATCCGGTGCGATCGGAGATTACGCCGAAGAACATGGATATGGTGTGGTTCGTGATCTGTGTGGACACGGAATTGGAACACATCTGCATGAGGCACCTGAAATTCCGAATTTCAGGATGAACCGGAAGGGAATGCTTCTGAAAGCAGGTATGACATTAGCGATTGAACCAATGATCACAGCAGGTGGTCATGAAGTTGACTGGCTGGATGATGACTGGACAGTTGTCACCAGAGATGGTTCACTAGCAGCACATTATGAAAATACAGTGCTGATCACAGAGGGAGAACCAAAACTTCTCTCGCTTAGTGAGAAGGTATTATAATAGAAGAAAACGATCTGACAGTCAGATTCGAACTCAATATTATGATTCGAGAGAAACTCAAATATAGGAGAGATCGCTATGGAACAGTTTGAAACAGGAATGATGGCCCGGTCCCAAAGTGGACATGATGCCGGAAAGGTGTATGTAATCACAAAGGTTGAAGAGGCATACGTATATTTAGTGGATGGAAAAGTAAGAACACTGGATAAGCCGAAAAAGAAAAAGAAGAAGCATGTCCAGTTGATCAAAGAAAGCTTTGATATTCAGGGCACCACAGATGTGGACATAAAAAGATGGATCGAAATTTGGAATAAGGAAGATAATCAGAATTAGGAGGAAGCGTATATGTCAAAGGCTGACGTAATAGAAATTGAAGGAACAGTAGTAGAAAAATTACCAAACGCAATGTTTCAGGTTGAACTTGAGAATGGACATCAGGTTCTGGCACACATCAGCGGAAAACTTAGAATGAACTTTATCAAGATCTTACCAGGAGATAAAGTAACACTTGAGTTATCCCCATATGATCTTTCAAAAGGAAGAATTATCTGGAGAGATAAATAGGAAGAGATTTAAAATAATCTTGAAAAGGATATAGAAATATATCTGAAAATTCGAAAATAGACATTAAAATAAGCTAAAAAATACTCGAAAAAAATAATCGAAAAAATTAAAAAAACTCAAGAAAAAGTATTGACTTTATTTGAGATATAATGCTACAATATATAAGCGCGTTTCTGGGCGCTTATATTTGCGTTATCATATATTTGAAGAACAGTCGGTGATACAGTCTTCAGATATTTTCATGAGTTGCAAAATGATATGATAAAAGAAACCGTGCGAAACAAAAGGCAGAGCAATGGATGAAAGGAGGATCCCCTAATGAAGGTTAGATCATCAGTAAAACCAATTTGCGAAAAATGCAAAGTAATTAAAAGAAAAGGAAGCATTCGCATTATCTGCGAAAATCCAAAACACAAACAGCGTCAGGGTTAATTTCTGAAGAATGTTTGATGTATTTAGGCGGCTGATAGTGGACACGCCAGGTGGTGTGGATACTATTTCAAATATACAAGGCGCACCCGAAAGACCGGTGATGATCCTCGTATATTGCTTCTAATGCCGGCTCGTCATTACCGCATAGCTTCCAACACTATGAGCGGTGGCCGGAAAGGGCATGATACCGAACATGCCTGGGACAAAAATACAGGTCCCCTATTAAAGACAATTAACAATGAAAGAAAATGGAGGAAATTCACATGGCTCGTATAGCAGGTGTAGACTTACCAAGAGACAAACGTGTTGAGATCGGACTGACTTATATCTACGGAATCGGTAGAACAAGCGCAACTCGTATCTTGACAGAGGCAGGAGTTAATCCTGATATTCGTTGTAGAGATCTTACAGACGATGATGTAAAGAAAATCAGTGCTGTAATCGATGAGACACAGACAGTAGAAGGTGATCTTCGTAGAGAAATCGCTCTCAACATCAAGAGATTACAGGAAATCGGATGCTATAGAGGAATCCGTCACAGAAAAGGACTTCCGGTTCGTGGTCAGAAGACTAAGACAAATGCAAGAACAAGAAAAGGTCCTAAGAGAACAGTAGCAAACAAGAAGAAATAATTTATTTGAGGAAAGAGTAGGTTAGTTTTATTATGGCAAAGAAAGTTACAAAAAAAGTGACAAAGAAACGTGTCAAGAAAAACGTTGAACACGGACAGGCTCACATCCAGTCATCTTTTAATAACACAATCGTAACATTAACAGATGCACAGGGAAATGCTCTGTCATGGGCAAGTGCAGGCGGTCTCGGATTCAGAGGTTCAAGAAAATCTACCCCTTATGCAGCTCAGATGGCAGCTGAAACAGCAGCTAAAGCAGCATTAGTACATGGTTTAAAATCAGTTGACGTAATGGTTAAAGGACCAGGTTCAGGTAGAGAAGCAGCAATTCGTGCTCTGCAGGCATGCGGAATCGATGTAACAAGTATCAGAGACGTTACACCAGTACCACACAATGGTTGCCGTCCACCAAAACGCAGAAGAGTCTAGTACTATTATTATTCACTACGTTAACGGATTGTATGTGTCCGAATTATATAGGAGGAAAACAAAAACATGGCAGTAAATAGAGTTCCGGTTCTTAAAAGATGCAGATCCCTCGGAATGGATCCAGTTTATTTAGGAATTGATAAAAAGTCTAACAGACAGTTAAAAAGAGCGAATAGAAAAATGAGCGAGTATGGTCTCCAGTTACGTGAGAAACAGAAAGCAAAATTCATCTATGGTGTATTAGAGAAACCTTTCCTGAACTACTTCAAGAAAGCATCTAAGATGAATGGTATGACAGGTGAAAACCTGATGGTACTCTTAGAGTCAAGACTTGACAACGTTGTATTCCGTCTTGGACTTGCCAGAACAAGACGTGAAGCAAGACAGATCGTTGACCACAAGCACGTGCTTGTAAACGGAAAACAGATCAACATCCCTTCATACCTTGTAAAGGCAGGAGATGTTGTAGAAATCAAAGAAGCTAAGAAAAACTCACCAAGATACAAAGAGATCGTTGAGGTTACAGGCGGACGTCTTGTTCCAGAATGGTTAGAAGCTGATCTGGAAGGTCTGAAAGGAACAGTAAAAGAACTTCCAAAACGTGAAGCAATCGATGTTCCTGTAGATGAGATGTTAATCGTCGAGTTGTATTCTAAATAATAAACCGTAACCCACAGGAGGTGGACTTAGTGTTTGATTTTAATAAACCCAATATTGAAATAACTGATATTTCAGATGATAAGAAATATGGTAGATTCGTTGTAGAACCTCTTGAAAGAGGTTATGGTACAACATTAGGTAATTCTCTTAGAAGAATTATGCTTTCATCTTTGCCTGGTTCAGCAATCAGCCAGGTTAAGATCGATGGTGTACTTCATGAATTCAGTTCTATTCCGGGTGTTAAGGAAGATGTCACAGAGATTATCATGAACCTGAAATCTCTGGCAATCAAAAACACATCTGAATCTGATGAGCCTAAGACTGCTTATATTGAGTTCGAAGGCGAAGGAGTTGTAACAGCAGCTGACATTCAGGTGGATCAGGATATTGAAATCATGAACCCGGAGACTGTAATCGCTACATTAAACGGCGGTGCAGACAGCAAATTGTATATGGAACTTACCATTACAAATGGAAGAGGCTACGTGAGTGCTGATAAGAATAAGAATGACGAACTGCCAATCGCAGTGATTCCAATTGATTCTATCTACACTCCAGTGGAACGAGTGAACCTTACAGTAGAGAATACCCGTGTCGGACAGATTACAGACTTTGATAAACTTACACTGGATGTATACACGAACGGCACACTGCTTCCGGATGAAGCTGTAAGTTTGGCTGCAAAGGTACTTAGTGAACATCTGAAACTCTTTATTGATCTGTCAGAAGTAGCACAGGCTGCAGAAGTTATGATCGAGAAAGAAGACGATGAAAAAGAAAAGGTTCTTGAAATGAGCATTGATGAACTTGAACTTTCTGTTCGTTCATACAATTGTTTGAAGAGAGCTGGTATCAATACAGTTGAAGAACTGACAAACAGAACACCGGAAGATATGATGAAAGTACGTAACCTTGGACGTAAGTCTCTGGAAGAAGTACTTGCAAAATTAGATGAGTTAGGCTTAAGCCTCAGCAAAGGTGAAGAATAATCTGTCAGTAAGCCCGTAAGTGCATGGCAGAGCATTTGGCTAGTAAGCCCGAAGAAGCATAACCAAGTGTTATAATGGAGGATATTTAAAATGGCAAAATATAGAAAACTTGGCAGAACATCAAGCCAGAGAAAAGCATTATTAAGAAACCAGGTAACAGCACTTCTGAACAACGGTAAGATCGTTACAACAGAAGCTAAGGCTAAAGAGATCCGCAAGATCGCTGAAGGACTTATCGCATTAGCTGTTAAAGAAAAAGATAACTTCGAAGAAGTTACTGTAAAAGCTAAAGTTGCCCGCAAAGATAAAGATGGCAAGAGAGTAAAAGAAGTTGTAGATGGTAAGAAAGTTACTGTATATGACGAAGTTGATAAAACAATCAAAAAGGATATGCCAAGCAGACTGCATGCTCGTCGTCAGATGCTGAAGGTTCTTTATCCTGTAAAGGAAGTTCCAACTGCACAGGCTGGAAAGAAGAAAAATACAAAAGAAGTTGATCTCGTAGCAAAATTATTCGATGAGATCGCTCCTAAGTATGCAGACCGTAACGGTGGATACACAAGAATCGTTAAGATTGGTCAGCGTAAAGGTGATGCAGCTATGGAAGTTCTGATTGAACTTGTATAGTTAGAAGTCAATAAAAATATTGAAAACCTCACACAATCATGTGTGAGGTTTTTTTCTGTATAAAGGACACAGAAAAAAGACAGACAGGAAATTTCGTAAAACAGATAATCAAAGATTTGTTAAAAATCTGACTATGGCGTTAAATTTACTACTATTAACAAATATGATTACAAATTATCAAATAAATGATATAATACCGATATCACATTTGAAATGAATTGTGCAAAAAACTGATAATTGCAATTCATATGTACTGTAAATTGAAAACAAACAGATGGAAGGTAGGAATAAAGAATGAGCAGACTGGAAATTGCCTCTCCAAAAAAAGCAAAGATCGTAATGGAAGGCCTTTATAAAGATCTGGAAAGAAGAATCGAATCAAGTCCTCCGGGATTATGTCCTGTAGATATGGCAAGAGCATTTCTTGAGTTATGTCATGCACAGACCTGTGGAAAATGTGTACCTTGCCGTATCGGATTAGGTCAATTGAACAATTTCATCCGTGAAGTACTGGATGGAAAAGCAACTATGAAGACGCTGGATATTATGGAGCAGACTGCACTTTCAATCATGGAATCAGCAGACTGTGCAATCGGATATGAGGCTGCTAATATGGTATACAAAGGATTGATCGGTTATCGTGATGATTACGTTGAACATATCCAGAACGGAAGATGTACCTGTACCTATAATCAGCCGGTACCATGTGTATCTTTATGTCCTGCACATGTAGATATTCCGGGATATGTTGCACTGGTAGGTGAAGGCAGATATGCAGATGCGATCCGTCTGCTGAGAAAAGATAATCCGTTCCCGACTACATGTGGATTTATCTGTGAACATCCATGTGAAGCAAGATGTAGAAGAAATATGGTGGATGATTCTATTAATATCCGTGGATTAAAACGTGTAGCAGCAGATTTTGCGGGAGAAGTTGATCCTCCGCAGTGTGCACCGGATACAGGAAAAAAGATTGCAATCCTTGGTGGAGGACCTGGTGGTTTGAGTGCAGCTTATTATCTGCAGTTAATGGGACATCAGACAACTGTATATGAGATGCTTCCGAAATTAGGAGGAATGCTTCGTTATGGTATTCCGAACTACAGACTTCCGAAAGACAGACTTGACGATGATATCCGTGCGATACTGAAGACAGGTGTACAGGTGAAAAATGGTCTGAAGATCGGTCAGGATATTACAATCCAGCAATTGAGACAGGAATACGATGTTGTTCTGATTACAATCGGGGCAAGTACAGATAAAAAATTAGGATTGGAAAATGAAGACGCAGACGGAATCCTATCAGCTGTACAGTTTCTGCGTAACGTAGGGAAGAATCAGATTATGGATTTGACAGGAAAAGAGGTTGCTGTTATCGGTGGAGGTAACGTATCCATGGATGCAGTCCGTACAGCAAAACGTCTGGGTGCCAAGAAAGTAAGTATCGTTTACAGACGAAGGGTTGCGGATATGACTGCACTTCCGGGAGAAATAGACGGAGCAGTTGCAGAAGGTATTGAATTACAGACATTGAAAGCACCGTCATCCATTGATGTAGATGAGAATCATCATGTAAAAGGAATCTATGTGACCCCTCAGATGGTGAGCTCAATCAGAGACGGAAGAGCAAGCATCAAACCTACAGGTGAAGAAGATATTTACATACCATGCGATGTATTAATCGTAGCAATCGGACAGAATATCGAAACACATCACTTTGAACAGGCTGGTATTCCGGTTGAACGTGGGAAAATTGTTACCAAAAGCACAGGAGCATTCGAGAACCTTCCGGGTGTATTTGCCGGAGGAGACTGTGCAAGCGGACCGGCTTCAGTTATTAAGGCAATTGCAGCTGCAAAAGTCGTAGCAGCTAATATTGATGAGTATCTTGGATATCATCATGAGATATCCTGTGATGTTGATATTCCGGAAGCACATCTGGATGATCGTACACCTTGCGGAAGAGTAAATCTTACAGAAAGAGAAGCGTGTGAAAGAGTCTGTGATTTTGAGGCAGTAGAAAATTGTATGACAGAAAAAGAAGCGAAACAGGAAGCAGGAAGATGCCTTCGCTGTGATCACTTCGGATACGGTATATTTAAGGGAGGCAGAGAGACATTATGGTAAATCTTACAATAGATGGAAGAGAGATAACGGTAAAAGAGAATACCACGATCATGGAAGCTGCATCCCAGAATGGAATCCCCATTCCGAAACTTTGTTATTTAAAAGGAATCAATGAAATTGCGGCCTGTCGTGTCTGTGTAGTGGAATTAGAAGGAAAAGAGAAACTTATCACTTCATGCAATAATGTTGCAAAAGAAGGTATGGTCATCCATACGAACAGTCCGAAAGTCAGAAGACACAGAAGAACAACGGTAGAGCTGATCCTTTCGCAGCATGATTGTGAATGTGTTACCTGTTCCAGAAGTGGAAACTGTAGTCTTCAGACGATTGCAAATGACCTGAATATTATAGATATTCCGTTTAAAATGGAGATTGAAAGACAGCCATGGAATAAAGAATTCCCATTGATCAGGGATTCTTCCAAGTGTATAAAATGCATGCGCTGTGTACAGGTTTGTGAAAAAGTACAGGGACTTGGTGTATGGGATGTGGAAGGAACAGGATCAAGAACTACGATCAATGTGGCTGGTCACAGGACAATAGAAGAAGCTGACTGCGCATTATGCGGACAGTGTATTACACATTGTCCGGTTGGTGCGTTAAGAGTAAGAGATGATACAGAAGATATATGGGATGCAATTGCAGATCCGGACAAGATTGTAGTTGCACAGGTAGCTCCGGCTGTCAGAACAGCGTGGGGTGAGGAATTTGGACTTTCTGATGAAGAAGCAACAGTTGGAAAGATCCTTGATGCTTTGAAGAGAATGGGAGTCGACTATGCTTTTGACACCACATTTTCGGCTGACTTGACAATTATGGAAGAAGGGACGGAATTTTTGCACAGATTTACTGCAGGGGAATTGAAAGAGCGTCCGATGTTTACTTCCTGTTGTCCGGGATGGCTTAGATTTATCAAATCGCAGTACCCACATCTGGTGAGACAGCTTTCAACGGCGAAATCACCGCAGCAGATGTTCGGAGCTGTGATGAAGACTTACTTTGCAGAGAAGCTCGGAGTATCTCCGCAGAGGATTTACACAGTATCAGTCATGCCATGTGTGGCAAAAAAAGGAGAAAAGGAGATGGAACTGTTCTATCAGGAATATGCGGGACATGATGTTGATACAGTTATTACGACAAGAGAACTGACAAAGATGATCAAATCAGCGCATATCAGTCCGGATACACTGTCAGATATAGAAAGTGACCGGCCAATGCAGGATGGAACAGGAGCAGGTGTAATTTTTGGTGTAACAGGAGGTGTCATGGAGGCAGCTCTTCGTACGGCATACTATCTGCTTAAGAGTGAGAATCCGCCGGAAGATGCTTTTAAAGCGGTAAGAAGTACCGGATTCAATGAGAATGAGGGAATTCAGGAGGCGGATTTCCAGATTGACAATGTAACTGTCAGAACGGCTGCAGTTAGTGGCCTGGGTAATGCACGGGCACTTCTGGACCGTATCAACAAAGGAGAAGTACATTATGACTTTGTAGAAGTAATGGCTTGTCCCGGAGGATGTGTAGGCGGCGGCGGACAGCCGATTCATGATGGAAGGGAGATGGCATACGAAAGAGGACGTAAACTCTATCATCTGGATGAGAATGCAAAACGCAGATTTTCACATGAAAATCATGATGTACGGAAAATGTATGAAGAATATTTTGTAAAACCAAATTCGCCGAAATCACACATGCTGTTACATACTGAGCACAAATTGGAACGTTTTTAAATATCAATGTGTACACAAAGAAGCTGCCGGCGGCAGCTTCTTTGTGTATATCGAAAGAGGTGGGAAAAACAATCTGTTAAAGAATTATCAAATATGTGAAAAAAATATCAAAAAGTCATTGACAAAGAATTAACAAGCGGTTATACTAAGACCATCGAAAACAAACAAAAACTCACAGGAGGATAATCAACATGGCGACAAAGAAAAAAGAGAATGTAGTACCAGAGATTATTGACAACGTAGAAGCTCTCGAAGCTAAGATGAAAGCAATGAGAGAAGCTCAGAAAAAATTTGCTACCTATACACAGGAACAGGTAGACAAGATCTTTTTTGAAGCAGCAATGGCAGCAAATAAGATGCGTATTCCACTTGCTAAGATGGCAGTAGAGGAGACAGGACGTGGACTTGTAGAAGACAAGATCATCAAAAATCATTACGCAGCAGAGTATATTTATAATAAGTATAAAAATGACAAGACATGTGGTGTGATTGAAGAAGACAAAGCATACGGAATTAAAAAGATTGCAGAACCAGTTGGTCTGGTAGCAGCCGTTATCCCAACTACAAACCCTACATCAACAGCAATCTTTAAGACACTGATCTGTTTGAAAACAAGAAATGCAATCATCATCAGTCCACATCCGGCAGCAAAGGCATGTACAATTGCGGCAGCGAAAGTTGTTCTTGATGCAGCAGTAAAAGCCGGAGCACCGGAAGGAATCATCGGATGGATCGATGTTCCTTCATTAGAACTGACAACAACAGTTATGAAAGATGCTGATGAGATTCTTGCAACAGGTGGTCCTGGAATGGTTAAATCTGCATATTCTTCAGGAAAACCGGCACTTGGTGTTGGACCTGGTAACACACCTGTTATCATTGATGATTCCGCAGATATTAAGATGGCAGTTAACTCCATCATCCATTCTAAGACATTTGACAATGGTATGATCTGTGCTTCTGAACAGTCAGTAACTGTACTGGACAGCATCTATGATGAAGTTAAGAAAGAATTTGCATACCGTGGATGCTACTTCCTCAAGAAGGGAGAAGAACTTGATAAAGTTCGTAAGACAATCATCATCAACGGAGCATTAAATAATAAGATTCCTGGAAAATCAGCATATGAGATCGCTAAGTTAGCAGGTGTTGAAGTACCGAAGGCTACAAAGATCCTGATTGGTGAAGTAGAATCTGTTGATATTTCGGAAGAATTCGCACATGAGAAATTATCTCCTGTACTTGCAATGTACAGAGCTAAGACATTTGATGAGGCTCTTGCAAAAGCTGAGCAGCTTGTTGCAGATGGTGGATACGGACATACATCATCACTTTACATCCACCCATCACAGACAGAAAAGATTGAGAAACATCAGCAGGCTATGAAGACTTGCCGTATCCTGATCAATACACCTTCATCACAGGGTGGTATCGGAGACCTTTACAACTTCGGACTTGCTCCATCTCTTACACTTGGATGTGGTTCTTGGGGAGGAAACTCTGTATCTGAGAACGTAGGTGTGAAACACCTGATCAATATCAAGACAGTTGCAGAGAGGAGAGAAAACATGCTGTGGTTTAGAACACCTGAGAAAGTATACTTTAAGAAAGGCTGCATGCCTGTAGCATTAGATGAACTCGGAACTGTAATGCATAAGAAGAAAGCGTTCATCGTAACAGACAGTTTCCTGTACAAGAATGGTTATGTAAAACCGATCGAAGATAAATTAGATCAGATGGGAATCCAGCATACATGCTTCTTTGAAGTTGCTCCGGACCCAACTCTGCAGTGCGCTAGAAGAGGTGTAGAACAGATCAGAGCATTTGAGCCAGATACGATCATCGCTCTTGGTGGTGGATCCGCAATGGATGCCGGAAAGATTATGTGGTTAATGTATGAGCATCCGGAAGCAAACTTCGAAGATATGGCTATGGACTTCATGGATATCCGTAAGAGAGTATACACATTCCCTAAGATGGGAGAGAAAGCTTACTTTATAGCTATCCCAACATCTTCAGGAACAGGTTCAGAAGTAACTCCATTCGCAATCATCACAGATGCTGATACAGGAGTAAAATGGCCTATCACAGACTACGAATTAATGCCAAACATGGCTATCGTAGACGTTGACAATGCAATGACAGCACCTAAGGGACTGACAAGTGCATCTGGTATCGACGTAATGACACATGCAATCGAAGCATATGTATCTATCATGGCTACAGACTTTACAGATGGTCTTGCTATGAAGGCAGTAAAAGCAGTATTTGATTACTTACCATCTGCATATGAGAATGGTGCTAATGATCCAATCGCAAGAGAGAAGATGGCTAACGCTTCATGCATGGCTGGTATGGCATTCGCAAATGCATTCCTTGGACTGAACCACTCTATGGCTCACAAACTTGGTGCATTCCATCACCTGCCACACGGTATTGCTAACGCTGTAATCCTGACAGATGTAATGCGTTACAATGCTGCAGAAGTACCTACAAGAATGGGAACATTCTCTCAGTATCAGTATCCACATGCACTTGCAAGATACGCAGAATTAGGACGTTTTGCAGGATGCAAAGGTAAGACAGATGAAGAAGTATTTGAGAACTTCATCGCTAAACTGGAAGAACTCAAAGAGAAGATTGGCATTAAGAAGACAATCAAAGATTACGGTGTAGATGAGAAATACTTCCTGGATACATTGGATGATATGACAGAGCAGGCATTCAACGACCAGTGTACAGGAGCTAACCCAAGATATCCTCTTATGAGTGAGATGAAAGAAATCTACCTGAAATGCTATTATGGAAAATAAAAAAGGCGTAAATATAATATCCATGAGTTTTTGTTTGGAGGTTGGATAATGTATTGAGCATAGGAAAAGTGCAGCGTTTGACGTTGCACTTTTTCTTATGTCAAAATATTGATAAAAAAATAACAATAAATATGCAGGATGAAAAATAGTGAAAAAAATATCAAAAAACTATTTAAAAATCTGACAATAAGGTATATAATACAGATAACAAGAAGGAAAAGGGCAAAAGATTCAATAAAAAGGAGGAATCTGTATGAAGCTCGAAAAGAAGAATTTGATCGTAGAGAGACCTTACAAATCAGTTTATAAGACCGAGGAAGGTGTTGTTAAAATATTTGTAACAGATCATCCAAAGTCAGCAGTATTTAATGAAGCATTGAACACTGTGAAAGTTGAAGAAACAGGATTGGATATTCCGAAACTAAAAGAGGTAACTCAGATTAATGGGGAATGGGCGCTGGTCATTGAGAACCGGGAAGGAAAAACTTTGGAAGAAATGATGAAAATTGACCGTGCCAATCTTGAAAAATATATGTCAGATTTTGTAGATCTTCAGCTGAAAGTACAGAGTAAAACGGCAGAAACATTACCGAAATTAAAAGATAAACTCGCAAATAAGATAAGAAATCTGAAAGTTTTGGATGCAACAGAGCGTTATGAACTTTTGACTAGATTGGAATCTATGCCGAGACATACAAAATTGTGTCATGGTGATTTTAATCCAAGTAACGTAATTGTTGAAAAGAACGGAAAGATGACTGTGATTGACTGGGCACATGCTTCACAGGGAAATGCAAGCGCAGATGCGGCAATGACATATTTGCTGTTTGCATTACACGATCAGGAGAGTGCAGATCTTTATCTTAAGTTATTCTGTAAGAAAAGCGATACCGCAAGACAGTATGTAGAACAATGGCTTCCAATTGTTGCTGCCGCAGAACTTGAGAAAGATATCCGGCTGGAAAAAGATTTTCTGATGAAATGGATCGATGTTATGGAGTATGAATAAATCGTACAAAAAATAAGCCTCCGAACGAGGCTTATTTTTATATTTCATAATATACATAAGAGACAAAATCAACTGCTAAAAATCAGAAAAATACATTTCCACCAACATTTATACCAGATACGCCGGTAGATGCTGAGCGGAACTGTAAACAATTTATAACTGCAGAATGTCTTGCGCCGCCAAGTGCTGCCTGGGCAACAGAATAAGCAGTTGAGGAAGCACCTTTGCTGAGAACACGGTTCAATGAACCGTTCCAGGTTGGGGCAAACTGACCGGACTGGTAAATGACTGCGCGCAGATTGTTCGGATATGCCGGACTTGCCACACGGTTCATTATAACAGTTGCAACGGCTAACATTCCATCATAACCGCCTGCTTCACACTGGAGAATTGCCGCTAACAGGGCAACATCTGTGGTTGAAGCCGGAGTTGAATTACCATTATTAACAGTTGGAGAATTAGTGTTGGTATTGGTGTTGGTAGTGTTGTTCTTATTTGTGTTATTTGTATTTGTTGATGCTGTCTGATTATTTTTATTCGCGTTATTCGTATTGGTATTAGTGTTGCTTGTCTCAGTATTTTTTGTGTCATCTGCCTTTACAGATCCTGAGACTTCATCGTTCTGTGCAAGCTTTAATGCTTCCTCAGCAGCTTTGGCACGGTCTAATTGTGCCTGATAATCTGCCAGTTCCCCGGAAGTAGATGAAATTTTTGAATTTAATTCATCACGCTTGCTGGTTAATGTCTCCTGAAGGCCGGAAAGCTTGCTTTGCTGCTGTTCCAGGTCATTCTGTTTCTGTTCTACATTACTGCGAACCTGCTGTAATTCTTCCAGCATCTTTCGATCATACTGACTAATAGTGGCAACATATTCAGCCTTGTTCAGGAAATCTCCCATACTTTCTGAAGTAAGAAGAATCTGAACCAGAGATGCGCCGCCGCCTTCATACATGAATTTGATTCGGTCTTTCATCGAATCATACTGCGCTTCTTCATCAAGCTGCGCAGAAGCGAGATCCAGCTTGGATTTTTCAACCTTAGCAGATAAATCCTCAATCTGGCTTGAAGTATTGTCCAGTTCCTTACTTAAGGAAGATAACTGGCTGTTCAAATCATTTAACTCACCTTTTAAACCAGAGGTGGTACTTTCCAATTCATCTGTGGAAGGTGCCGAATATACTGGAGTATTAACAGAAGCAATTGTTACGGTACAGATGGTAATTGCCAAAGCCGATCGTAATGCTCGTTTCTTTTTCATACTTATCATAAACATATCCTTTCCCTTTTCGCGAATGCGTATCTATTATACTACAAAACATAAGATAAAGCAAATTTTTGACCGGAAACATAAGAAGAGACAGAAGTTTTTTGTTTCTTTTGACAGATTAAAGATATTTAGAACTTTATATAAACAAATCCGGAAAAGGTTTACACAGAGGAGATTTGTGTATAAAATAAATAATGAGAATGTCTAAGTGAGAGAGGAATATTTAATATGAAAAAATATGAAGAAGAAAATTATAAATATGAAAATATCTGCGATAAGATCTATCCGTGGGTAAAAACAGAGCTTACAGATTCACATGCATTGAACGGAAAAAATTTTTCCAAAAAAGATGCTCCGGTAATTAGTTTTCTTGGGGATTTGAATGTTGTATTTGCAATCAAAAGGGCCGAAGATGCATATGAGATATTAAAAGACAATATGCTTCCGCCGGAATGTGATATCATAGAATTGTATCATAAGTCTTGTGAAAATCTGAACAGAGATGTAGAATTTGTAGTTGCGAATACCTGGTACGGAGGATTTGGAATTGTGGCAGACGGACATCATGAAGCAAGTTCTGTATGTTTTAAACATATCTGGCAGGTGTGTGCAGACAAATTAGAAGATGATCTGATCATTATGATTCCGAGAAAGGATGCGGTTCTTTTTGCACCTGCAGGCAATAAAGAGACTGTTCAGAAGATGATCGATCACGGGGAACAGGCTTATGAACAGGGCGAGAATAAGATCAGTAAGAATCTGTACCGGTTCTCAAGAGAAAGAAAGGAATTAGTTACATATGAAGAATAAGATCAGAATGATCGGTATGGATTTAGATGGAACTTTACTGAAGACGAATAAAGAACTGACCGCATACACGAAAGATGTACTGAAAAGAGCGGCAGAACAGGGAATCATTGTCATGCCGGCGACAGGAAGACCTTTTTCCGGCATTCCGAAAGAGCTGATCAGGCTGCAGGAAATCCGTTATGCAGTTACTGCAAATGGAGCAAGAGTCATAGATATGAAGAAAAATGAGGTGATCGTGGAAGAACTTCTTGCGTATGATATTGCAGAAGCAATGCTGACTGTATTTGAACGCTATGATACGTTCAGGGAAATTTACTATCATGGCATTGGATATGCATCAAAAGAGGCACTGGCCAGAATTGATAAGTATCTGAATATACCGGCGATGGCAGATTATATTACGTCTACGCGTGTACCCGTGGATGATGTGAGGGCAAAGTTTGAAGAGATGAATCAGCCGGTAGATAAGATCCAGGCATTATTTACATCGGTAGAAGACCGTGATGCAGCCAGAAAAGATATAGAAGAGGTTCCGGGAATCGAGATTACCGGTGCGCTTCCGATGAATCTGGAGATTAATGCCGCAGGCGTCAATAAAGGAAAGGCAATGATCGAACTTGGGAAAGTTCTTGGTATTTCAAGAGAAGAGATCATGGCATTCGGAGATGGAAATAATGATCTGAAGATGTTAAAAGAAGTCGGAACAGGTGTGGCAATGGAGAATGCCATTCCATCGCTGAAAGAAGCAGCAGATTATGTGACACTGTCCAATGATGAAGAAGGCGTTGCGAAATTTATAGAAAAATATGTGCTGGATTAAGGAAAGGAGCGCAACATGTTAGATGTTATTAAGGTAATTATTTTGGGAATTGTGGAGGGAATCACGGAATGGCTTCCGGTCAGCAGTACGGGACATCTTATTCTGGTGGGAAATGTATTAAAGCCGAGTATGAGTGATGCATTTATGGAAATGTTCGATGTAGTGATCCAGCTGGGTGCGATCATGGCGGTTGTCGTATTGTACTTCCATAAATTGAATCCCTTTTCACCGAGAAAAAGTCATAAACAGAAGATGCTGACATGGCAGATGTGGATCAAAGTACTGATCGGCTCAGTACCTGCAGGAATAGTTGGAATATTGTTTAACGATATTCTGGATGAGATCTTTTACAAACCATTACCGGTAGCGATCATGCTGATCGTTTATGGTGTATTATTCATCGTCGTTGAGAAGCATAACGCAGGGAAGAAACCTTCTGTTACAAAGATTTCACAGCTCAGCGTCCAGATGCTGTTGTGGATTGGATTCTTCCAGATGCTTGCACTGATTCCGGGAACATCCAGATCAGGAGCTACGATTGTCGGAGCACTGCTGATAGGTGTATCAAGGGAAGTGGCAGCAGAATTTACATTTTTCCTGGCGATTCCCGCAATGTTTGGTGCCAGTCTTCTGAAACTGATCAAGTTTGGTTTCCATTTTACAGGTGCAGAGTTCGGTCTTCTGATGCTTGGATGTATCGTATCATTTGGTCTGTCGGTTATTGCGATCAAGTTCCTGATGGGGTATATCAAGCAGCATGATTTCAAAGTGTTCGGATATTACCGTATCGTATTGGGGGCACTGATCATTCTCTGGACGATCATTCAGACTGTAATTGCATAGAAATGTATAAGAAAACGAGTGGATGTTTCACGATTATGTGGAATTATCCACTTGTTTTTTGATTAAAACATGATAAAATATTAAATATATATGTATTTTTATACACATATTGAAAAGAATGGAGGAAAAAGATTATGAAGTTAAAAAAAGTTATCAGTGTCATGCTGGTTGGTGGATGCGTATTCTCTATGGCAGCATGTGGTTCTAAAAAAGAAGAAGCAAAAAAAATCGAAAGCGCAGATGATCTGAAAGATGCAAAGATCGGTGTGCAGACAGGTACAACAGGTGATATCTACTGCTCTGATGATTTCGGTGATGATCATGTGGAACGTTTTAATAAAGGTGCAGATGCAGTTCAGGCACTTGTAAAAGGTAAGATTGACGCAGTTGTTATTGATAACGAGCCTGCAAAAGCATTTGTAGATGCAAATGACGGACTGAAGATCCTCGAGACACCTTATGTAGAAGAAGATTATGCAATGTGCTTCAAAAAAGGCAACACAGAGCTGGAAGATAAATTCAACGCAGCGATCAAAGAACTGAAAGAAGACGGAACATTTGACAAAATCATCGGATATTATATCGATGGAACAGAAGATAAAGGATATGAGTCTCCGGCAGATGCTGACCGTTCCAATGGTAAACTTGTAATGGCAACAAATGCTGCATTTGAGCCATATGAATATTATGAAGATAACAAGATTGTTGGTGTTGATGTAGACTTTGCACAGGCAATCGCAGATAAACTTGGTATGGAACTTACTGTAAATGATATGGAATTTGACTCAATCATTGCAGCAGTTGACAGCGGAAAAGCAGATTTTGGTGCGGCTGGTATGACTGTTACAAAGGAAAGAGAGAAACAGGTAGATTTTTCTGATTCCTATTACACAGGAAAACAGATGATCATCGTTAAGAAATAATCCAGAAGAGTAGGATGAGAACATGCAGGAATTGAAAAGTAGTTTTATTTCGAATTTTATAGAAGATAACCGCTGGAGATATATTACAGATGGTCTGAAGATCACTTTGTTGGTTACAGTATTTGCAGTATTGATTGGTGTAGTACTTGGGTTCTTGATCGCAATTGTCCGTACAACACATGATAAGACCGGTAAATTAAAGATTCTGAACGCAATCTGTAAAGTATATCTGACTGTGATTCGTGGAACTCCGGTTGTTGTACAGCTGATGATCATTTACTTTATCATATTCGGAAGTGTGGACATCAGCAAAGTACTGGTCGCGATCATTGCATTTGGTATTAACTCAGGTGCATATGTTGCGGAGATTTTCCGTTCCGGTATCATGTCAATCGATAACGGACAGTTTGAAGCGGGACGAAGCCTGGGATTCAATTATGCTCAGACAATGATGTACATCATTATGCCGCAGGCATTCAAGAATGTACTTCCGACACTTTGTAATGAATTCATTTCTTTATTGAAAGAGACTTCTGTATCCGGTTATATTGCGTTACAGGATCTGACGAAGGGCGGGGACATTATCCGGAGCCGTACATATGATGCATTCATGCCGCTAATCGCCGTTGCGCTGATCTATCTGGCAATGGTAATGATCTTTACCAAGCTTGTCAGCTTACTGGAGAGGAGGTTGAGAAACAGTGACCACTAAGAATGATGATGTGCTGATCAAAGTAGAAGGTCTGCACAAGATATACGGAGATTTTCATGCGCTGAATGGAATTAATGAAGAGATTCACAAGGGAGAAGTGGTCGTTGTCGTAGGACCATCCGGTTCTGGTAAGTCAACGTTCCTGCGTTCTCTGAATCTTCTTGAGGTTCCGGATCAGGGACATATCTATTTTGAAGGCGTGGATATTACAGATAAACATGTGGATATCAATAAGCACCGTCAGAAGATGGGAATGGTGTTCCAGCATTTTAATTTATTCCCGCACAAGACAATCAAGGAAAATATCACGCTTGCTCCGATCAAGCTTCTCGGAAAGAGCAAGGAAGAGGCAGATAAAAGAGCAATGGAACTTCTGGAAAGAGTAGGACTTGCCGAGAAGGCGGATTCTTACCCATCCCAGTTATCCGGAGGTCAGAAGCAGAGAATCGCGATCGTGCGTTCCCTGGCAATGGATCCAGATGTGATCCTGTTCGATGAACCGACATCGGCTCTTGACCCGGAGATGGTAGGAGAAGTTCTGGAGTTGATGAAACAGCTCGCAAGAGAAGGTATGACGATGGTTGTGGTAACACACGAGATGGGATTTGCCAAGGAGGTTGGTTCCAGGGTTATCTTTATAGATTCCGGACAGATCAAAGAGCAGGCAAAACCAGATGAATTCTTCGACAATCCAAAGGATCCGCGGTTGCAGGAATTTTTATCAAAGATTTTATAATGCAGAATGGAAAAAGGAAATATATGATGTAAACGCTTTCTCACGCTGTGCGGTCAGAAAGATATTACATGATATGTTTCCTTTTTTATTTCAAACTATATTTTGCAACAACTGTCCCGTTCGATCAGATGGTGGGGAACGATGATCTTGGTTGCGGGGAGATCTGGATTTTCTATGTGGTTGATGATCTGGGAGGCAGCTTCACTTCCAAGCTGACCGGCTCCGATGTCAATTGAAGTTAATTGCGGGGAGGTCAGTCTTGCAAACAGAGAGTTGTTGAAAGATATGATGGACAGATCTTCCGGGATGGACAGATGAGCTTCCAGGCAGACTCGTTCTAAAGAGACGGCGAGGATATCATCACTGACCAGAATTGCTGTCGGGCGGTCTTCCTGGAGCAGAAGTCCGCGTATAGCTTCTTCATTATTCTCTGATGCATTCTTTACTTCCGCACAGTATTCTGGACGGACAGGAAGCTGATGGCTTGCGAGTGCAAGCTGGTAACCGGCCTTACGGTCGGCGGAGAACATCAGGGAACTGTCGGAACCAAGATAGGCGATCCGGCGGTGCCCAAGCTGGTACAGGTATTCCGTTGCTTCACGGCCGGCAAGCAGATTGTCATTGTCAATATAGATCGTCTGATTGGTGTACTGTGTTGCTTTTCCGATAAGAATATATAAAAGACCTTCGTTAAAGAGGTAATCGATAACAGGGTCTTCTTTCTTGGAATACAGTACGATGAAACCGTCTACTTTGCCGCTTCGGGACATAGAGCGGACTGCTTCAAGGATCTCAGCTTCATCCTGGCCGGTTACAATTGTCGTCATATACTGTCTGCCGTTACAGTAATGGCTGATTCCCTGGACTGCCTCCAGATAGAAGGAGTTCTCGTAGACTTCTTTGGCAGAAGCAGGGAGAATGATGCCGATCGTACGTGAATTCTGTGAAGCGAGATTGCTTGCCTGAAAATTCGGTTCATATCCAAGTTCTATCATAGCTTTTCTGACACGTTCTTTTGTCTCTTCACTGATAGAGGGATTATTTTTGCAGGTTCTGGATACGGTGGAAGGGGAAACACCTGCCAGCGCAGCCACATCTTTAATTGTTACGGTCATGTAAGTAACCTCCGTTAGAGTTATATTTTCGTAGCTTTTGTATTTTTCTTATATTTTACAGCAAATAAATCAATAATGCAATTGAATTGCGGAAATACAATGCAAACGTGTGCATTGGTATATAGAAGAATTGCACAAAAAAGGTAAGATCAAATTGTTGAAAAGGTAGAATTACATTTTATAAACGAAAATACATTGAAAATCATGCAAAATCTGACTATAATTAACGCAAACGGTTGCATAAATAATGTAATAAGAAAACATGAGGAGGTTTCGTTGGGAACAAGGATAAGAGTAAAAATATACCATAAGTAATTCTTGCATCGTTAACCGGAAAGGCAGTACCGTTAAGTGAAGTCCCGGATTCGGTATTTTCTGAGAAAGTCTTAGGTGACGGAGCCGCAATTATTCCGGCAGATGGTAAGATTGTAAGCCCGGTAGACGGAAAGATACCTATCTGCTGGCAGAAGAAAAAGATGACGGTATGAAAATCAAAATAAACAGAAAAGAAGAGGGAAAAAAGATGAGCGAAAGAGCAGCAGGCATACTCATGCCGATCAGCAGCCTTCCATCGGAATACGGAATCGGCTGTTTTTCAAAGAGTGCATATGAATTTGTGGACTGGCTAAAAAAAGCAGGACAGAGTTACTGGCAGATTCTGCCGCTTGGTCCTACAAGCTACGGAGATTCTCCGTATCAGTCGTTTTCAACATTTGCGGGCAATCCATATTTCATCAGTCTGGAGGCACTGGTGGAAGAAGGCGTTCTGACAAAAGCAGAATGTGAAGCTGTAGACTGGGGAAAAGTAAAAGGGAGTATTGATTATAAAAAGATTTACGAAGGACGTTATCCGCTTCTTCGAAAAGCTTACGAAAGAAGTAATGTACATGAGAATGAAGCGTATCAGCAGTTCGTAAAAGAGAACAGCTGGTGGCTGTCGGATTATGCATTATTCATGGCAGTAAAAGACAGATTTGACGGCGTGGAATGGAAATTGTGGGCAGATGATATCAAGCTGCGCTGGGGACCTGCGATGGATTATTACCGTGAAGAACTGTATTTTGATATCGAATTCCATCAGTATATGCAGTTCAAGTTCTATGAACAGTGGATGCAGTTAAAAACCTATGCGAACAAAAAAGGCATTCAGATCATCGGTGATATCCCGATCTATGTTGCAATGGACAGCGCAGATACCTGGGCACATCCGGAATTGTTCCAGTTAGATGAGGAAAATGTACCGGTTGCTGTTGCAGGATGTCCGCCGGACGGATTCTCCGCAACCGGACAATTATGGGGAAATCCACTCTACCGCTGGGGATATCATAAAGAAACAGGATATCAGTGGTGGATATCTCGTCTGGCATATGTGTTCCGCCTGTACGATGTAGTAAGAATCGATCATTTCCGTGGATTTGATGAGTATTTCTCTATTCCATACGGGGCAGAGACGGCGGTAGACGGACACTGGGAAAAAGGACCGGGCATGGATCTGTTCTGGAAAGTAAGAGAAACACTGGGTGAAAAACCAGTCATCGCAGAAGACCTTGGATATGTTACGGACAGTGTACGTGAGCTGGTAAGGGACAGCGGATTCCCGGGTATGAAGGTTCTGGAATTTGCATTTGACTCGAGAGATTCGGGATGTGCGAATGACTATCTGCCACACAACTATCCGGTGAACAGTGTTGCTTATACAGGAACACATGACAATGAGACGCTTGCAGGCTGGTGGGGAAGCATCAGTAAGGATGAGCAGAAGCTGACCCGCGAGTATCTCTGTGATACGTACACACCGGAAGCAGAACTGAATAAGCCGTTGATCAGCCTGATCATGAGAAGTGCCGCAAAATGGTGCGTGATCCCGATGCAGGATTACCTTGGTCTTGATAACAAGTGCCGTATGAATACACCGTCAACGGTCGGAACCAACTGGAAATGGAGAATCCGCAAGAACCAGTTATCTGTGAAATTACAGAAAGAGATCTATGCAGTGACATTGCGTTACGGAAGAATGAACTGGATGGAAGAAGTTGAAGAGGCAGCGGACAGAGAAGAATAGAGAGTATCCTGTCTGGGAGCGGAAATAAAAAGGGCAGATATCTGTATAATGATATCTGCCCTTTGCTATTCGTATACTTTCATAGGTTCTCTTCAAATTAGATAGGAAGTTCAAGATAAATATCTTTTCCTTCTTTGATAGAGATGACTACTTTACCATGTTTAATTGTAGTAACAGCACCTTGAACACTTGCAACAGGTGCGGCTTCGGCAGGAGCTTCCTCTTCAGCAGGAGCTTCTTCTGCTGCTAAATCGTCATCTGATTTGAATCCTTCTACGTTATCTGCTGTCAGTGGACAGAGGGAATCACTTGTTTTTGTTAATTTTGCCCCAAGAACCTGTCCAATCTTCAGACATCCGTCAAGATTTAAAAGACCTGAATCTACTAATTCATCGAAGATTGCAGGATCCTCTAAGTTTGCCGGTTCAATTGTAATTCCGCCTTCTGCTCTACAGCATAATACGGCAGGATCATTTGCATGCGCTTTCGCTGTTTCAGCTGTAATTGACATACCGAATACCTCCTAAATATTCATATTTATTTTCTATGAATAGTATAGACTTTTCTAATTAAATTTTCCAATTGCTTTTTCCGATAAAAGACAGCTGGAATAGATAACCTCTATAGAACAAAGAAATAAGAATTAGCTTAAAAAATATATAGAATCTTTCTATAAGTATATGAGAATAACCAATTGGAAATATAGAGGAAACAGGAATATAATAATATCAAACGATAATATTGTTAGTGGCAGGGATCAGCCACATTCCCTTCTCTTAAAGCCCTTTTCCTGAGGATGTCGATATCGGGACGACATTTCCAGGAAAAGGGCTTTGACGTTGTATAGAATGATAAGTTATAATGAATCATATGTTCGAGAAAGTAAAATAAATGGGGAAGTAATAGAAAATGAAAAATACAGAAAAAAAAGATGAAGACCTTGTTAAGATCGTACAACCGCTGGTGGACTGGTACCGCGAGAATAAAAGAGATCTTCCGTGGCGCCATAACCCGGACGCATACCGGGTGTGGATATCCGAGATTATGCTGCAGCAGACAAGGGTGGAAGCTGTAAAAGGATATTACGACCGCTTTTTAAAAGCACTTCCGACAGTGAAGGATCTCGCAGAAGCAGAAGAGGATAAACTCCTGAAGCTATGGGAAGGTCTTGGATATTATAACCGTGTCAGGAATATGCAGAAGGCAGCACAGCAGATCATGGTTGATCATGAAGGCATATTTCCGGATGCTTATGAAGAAATTCTGCAATTGAAAGGAATCGGCAATTACACGGCGGGGGCTATCAGCGCATTTGCATACGGAATCCCGAAGCCGGCAGTGGATGGTAACGTACTCCGGGTGATTTCCAGGATCACCGGAAGTTATGAAGATATCATGAAGCAGAGTGTCCGTAAGAAGATTGAAAACACACTGGAACAGGTGATACCATCCGATGCTGCCAGTGATTTCAATCAGGGACTGATCGAGCTGGGAGCAATCGTGTGTGTGCCGAACGGAGAACCGAAATGTGAGGAATGTCCGGTAAAAGAATATTGTATTGCGTGCAAGGAGAATCTAACGACAGAGATACCGGTAAAGAAAAAGGCAAAAACCAGAAAGATCGAAGAAAGAACGATTCTGATATTCAAAGACGGTAAGCGGATTGCAATCCGGAAGCGCCCGGCAAAAGGTCTGCTGGCAGGACTGTATGAATTTCCGAATGTGGAAGGTAAGCTTTCGATGGACGAAGTTACGGAGTACAGCAAGACGATCGGTCTGATGCCGGTCCGTGTGCAGGAACTTCCGGAAGCAAAGCATATCTTCAGTCATATCGAATGGCATATGACAGGATATGAGGTGATCGTAGATGAGCTGGAGAAGACGAATGAGAAAGGATTCCTGTTTATTCATCCGGAGGAGATCAGGAAGGAGTATTCGATTCCGTCGGCGTTTGAAAAGTATACAGGGTATGCGGGGATTGAACGGTAGTGATCGGAAAAACAATGGAAATTAAAAAGATGCAGATAACTGTCAGTTATATAACAGTTACCTGCATCTTGCTATATGATTCATAATTATTCATATTACGTCGGCTGCTGAGAAAGCTTCGGTGCCGTCTTATCCGCTGTCACATACACGAATGGATAAATAATACATGCCATCGTAACCGCTGCGATCACGTCCGTCACGGAATGCTGTTTTAAGAACATTGTGGACAGGATAATGAGCGTTGCCAGAATATAGGCACTGATCTGGATCCATCTGTGCTTTTTCAGATCATTACTATGTGAGATGGCAATGCCTGCACCGATAGAGTTGAATACATGGATGCTTGGAAGCACGTTCGTCGGTGTATCTGTTTTATACAGAACTTTTACCATATCGGTAAACATATTGTCTCGTGGAAATACAGTTGGTCTTAAATTTAATGCATTTGGAAAGACCGTACATATGATCAGGAAGATTGTCATACCTGAAAATAAAAAAGCACATAGTCTGTAAAATCCCCATTTATCCTTAATCAGGAAATAAGCCACAGTCACAGCAATGAATATGAACCACAACAAATAAGGGATAATAAAATATTCAATAAACGGAATATGATTATCAATTGGAGAGTGTATCATATAATGTCGTACATCTGTGCGCTTTTCAAGGTAAACAAACCATGGCATATAGATCAGAAAGTATGATAATACCCATGCATGACGGTACTTCTTCAAAAAACTCTTTGCTTTATCAATGGCTTTCATATGAACTACCCCTTTTTTAGCCTTTGTTATTATCTTATCTCGTTTCAAAGCGCATTATAACATGAAAAAAATGAATCAACAATAATGTTCATGGAATATTAACAAAATTAATAATACATTTTCTTTTTCTCAAATATCTGCATGTCATAAGAAAGTCTTCCTTTCTTTAACGCATCTGGTGTACGAAGTGTCCATACAGCAATCGGAAGATGCAGAATGTGCTTTAAAAACCATACTTCAAATCTCGGAAGGTCTGCGAGTTTATACGAGATAAAATCAGGACGTCCGAGTACATTGCCGAGCAGATGTTTTACAATAAAAGTCAATATCCATGGTTCCGGCAGATTGTCTGCGGTCAGATTGGAAGAAAGCTGGCCTCTCAGAACATGTGGCGCATGACGGCGGAACCACCAGATGCCAAGCGTGTTAAAGGACTGCACCATATAAGGACCGTTATAGTTTTTCAGGGCTTCCAATGTCTTTTCGCAGATACTGAGAGAAGATTTCGGAATCTTAAGTTCGATCAGAAGCGGCACCTGCCCGTTTACCAGAGAAAGTACCTCAGAAAAAAGAGGGATGGTTTCAGTGGTATCCTGTAACCGGCAGCGCTGCAGTTCTTTTGACGGAAGTACCTCAACTGCTTCCGGGCGTCCGCAGATACGTGACAGATCATCATCGTGAAATACGACAAGTTTTCCGTCGGTTGACAGATGTACATCCAGTTCAATTCCGTATCCGTGTGAGATTGCAGCCCGGAAAGAAGAAAGGGAATTTTCCGGAATTCCCTTTTCAATACAGTGGTATCCGCGGTGTGCGAACATAGTATGGAGAAATGGGCGGATCTGTTGTTTGTGGGACAGCCTCGGCCAGATCAGATAAAAGTAGAATGCTGTGAAAAATATAATAATTCCGGCAATTAGTAAACGCATAAAATAACCTCCCTGTGTACAGAATTATTTACAAGGCGTAATAATACGTAACTTCTCTTTTTCCAGATGTACATGGATGTCAGACTGCAGAAAGACCGGCTCGCCGTCGGTATGTACAGGCAGTGCGCGGTCACTGGTGATCGTGACTTCTGTGCAGGTGTCCAGAGTGATTCCACGGAAACGGGTATGCCATCCTTTGAATGCTGTCGGAAGCAGGCAGAGAACCTTAAGCCGTGTCAGTTCTGAGACAGTGATGATATCCAGTCTGTCATCGGTCCCGCTGGCGGCAGGACAGAAGTTGAATCCGCCGCCTTCATATTTCAGATTCATAACTGCTGTAAAATAGACTTTGTGATAGGTTTTTGTTTCACCGGTTTCGGTTGTGACAGTCATTGTGACCGGCTTTAATGTAAGCAGTTTATGAAGTGCAACACCGAGATAGGTAAGTTTCCCAAGTTTCAGACGGTTCAGAAAAGCTTTGAGCGGCGTGACCATTACCTGATGGCAGACTGCGGCATCAAAGCCGATACCGGTACTTACGGCAAAACGCCGGTGTTTATTTTCATAATCCAGTACACCGACATTCATGGCAGTGTAATGCGAAGGAGAAAGAATCTGTTCCAGAGCACTGTGGATGTCCGTCGGAAGTCCCAGACCTCTGGCAAAGTCATTTCCTGAACCAAGCGGGATATATCCCAGTGTTACTTTGTCCAGATATCTGATCCCATCGATTACTTCGTTTAAAGTTCCATCTCCTCCGAGGACAACAATCGTATGAGGAGCACCGTCGGAAGTCAGATCATGCACCAGGCGGGTAGCATGATGCTGATATTTCGTAAATAAAACATTATATGCGATTTCTTTTTCCAGCAAAATTTTTTCAATCTGTTTCCAGAGAAGAATCCCTCTGCCGGATCTGGCATTGGGATTGGCAATAAACGTGTACATACCGTATTCATCCTTTGCAAATTCATAGATTTCAAAATGATCAGAACAATCCGTTCAGATAAGTAGTAAGGGAACGGCGCATATTGCCTTCGAAATCAGCATCGCCGCTCTTTAAACACCACTCAAATACATTTCCGATTACGATCATACGGATGTCGGTTGTGATATCCTCCAGATTGGCAGGAGGGGAAATGATTCCGGCATCAATTACGCGTTTCAGATAATCGTGAACGGTGATGATCGGATATGGTCTTTCCGTACGGATCAAAGGGTTCAGGGACTGATTCTTAGGTGTATAGTAATTGGCCATAAATTCAACTCCGAGCTCTTCGCAGTAGTGAACATAATTCAAGTAAACCGAGATGATTGCCTCTTTTGTCCCGGCAGCACTGGACGGAAGATCAAGAAGATTAGGATCCATACTCGGCTGTTCTTCAATATAATAAGAAAGAAGATCATCTTTTGTCTTGAAATGATGATAAAAACTTCCATTGGAGACACCGGCTTCTTCGCAGATATTCTTGATCGACAGCTGCTCATAACCCTGCTTTTGCAGGATCCGTTTGGCTGCCTGAAAGATCTTGGCACGTGTTTCCCTGGATTTGAGTTGTTGTTTTGAGAGTCCTTGTATTTCCTGATTCATAAGTAAAAGCCCCTTTAAGTATTTCTGTTTTCCTGATAAGTTCAAGTAGTTTCAGTATAACATATAGAAAATACATTTTCAAGAAAACAGAGTGAACTCTGTAGTATAGACGCCATTGCATACAGTGATGAATTCAGTTATAATTATCCGCGTAATAAAGAAGTACAAATTCTTTGAATACGGCAAGAAAGGGAAAGACAAAACATATGGATATTAATCAGGTGATTACCGGGGAACTTGGAGTCAAAAGATGGCAGGTCGATGCGGCGGTAAAATTAATCGATGAAGGCAATACGATCCCGTTTATCGCAAGATATAGAAAAGAAGTTACAGGAACACTGGACGATGCACAACTGCGAACACTGCATGAAAGACTGATGTACCTGCGTAATCTGGAAGAAAAGAAAGAACAGGTTCTGGCAAGCATCGAAGAACAGGGAAAGCTTACCGAAGAACTGAAAAAGCAGATTCTGGCAGCAGAGACGATGGTTGTAGTAGAAGATCTCTACCGTCCGTACCGTCCAAAACGCCGGACACGTGCCATGATCGCAAAGGAAAAAGGACTGGAACCGCTTGCAGCACTTATCACACTTCAGAAAGCGGAGAAACCGATAGAAGTGTATGCGGAAGAATATGTGAATTCGGAGAAAGAAGTAAAATCCGTAAAAGAAGCAATTGACGGAGCAAAAGACATCATCGCCGAGTCGGTATCAGATGAGGCAGATTACAGAAGCTGGATCCGCAAGGCAACTATACAGCATGGGAAAGTAATCTCACAGGCAAAAGATGAAAAAGCGGAGTCCGTATACGAGATGTACTATGATTTCGAAGAGCCGGTGACAAAACTTGCCGGGCACAGAGTGCTTGCACTGAACCGTGGAGAAAAAGAAAAGTTTCTTACGGTGAAGATTGAGGCACCGCAGGACGACATCTTAAGATATCTGGAAAAGAAGATGCTCCACAGTGATAATCCGCATACCACACCGATCTTAAAGGAGGCGGCAGAGGACAGCTATAAGCGTCTCATTGCGCCGGCTATTGAACGTGAGATCCGAAGTGATCTGACCGAGAAGGCAGAAGACGGGGCGATCAGTGTATTTAAGAAGAACCTGCATCAGCTCCTGATGCAGCCTCCGATCGTGGGACAGACTGTACTTGGCTGGGATCCTGCATTCCGTACCGGATGTAAACTTGCAGTTGTAGATCCGACCGGTAAAGTGATCGGAACGACAGTGATCTATCCGACAGCGCCGACGACACCGAAGAAGATCCAGGCCTCCAAAGACCTGCTGAAGAAGATTATTGCAAAATATAACATTACACTGATCTCCGTAGGAAATGGTACTGCATCCAGAGAGTCAGAACAGTTTATCGTAGAATTGTTAAAAGAGATCCCACAGAAAGTGCAGTATGTAATCGTAAATGAAGCAGGAGCCTCCGTATATTCTGCAAGTAAGCTCGCATCAGAAGAATTTCCGAAATTTGATGTGGGACAGAGAAGTGCGACGTCTATCGCAAGAAGACTGCAGGATCCACTGGCAGAACTTGTAAAGATCGATCCGAAATCCATCGGTGTCGGACAGTATCAGCATGATATGAACCAGAAGAAATTAAGCGAAGCTTTATCCGGTGTTGTAGAAGACTGTGTAAATAAAGTCGGCGTTGACCTGAATACGGCATCCGCACCGTTACTTTCTTATATTTCAGGTGTTTCCGGTGTGATTGCCAGAAATATCGTGGCATTCAGAGAAGAAAATGGAAGATTTACAGACAGAAAACAGCTTCTGAAGGTTGCAAAGCTTGGACCAAAAGCGTTCGAACAGTGTGCCGGATTCATGAGAATCCAGAACGGTACGAATCCGTTAGACGGAACCAGTGTACATCCGGAGTCCTATGAAGCTGCGGAAAAACTTCTGAAGAAACAGGGATTTTCACTGGAAGACATCAGCGGAGGAAAGCTTACCGGACTTTCCCTTACGATCAAAGACTATGCAAGACTTGCAAAAGAACTGGAGATTGGAGAGATCACCCTCCGGGATATTGTGAAAGAACTGGAAAAACCGGGACGTGACCCGCGTGACGAAATGCCGAAACCGATCTTAAGAACAGATGTCTTAGATATGAAAGACTTAAAGGAAGGCATGATCCTGAAAGGAACCGTAAGAAATGTCATTGACTTTGGTGTGTTTGTAGATATCGGAGTGCACCAGGATGGACTGGTACACATTTCCGAGATCACGGATAAGAAATTTATCAAGCATCCGCTGGAAGTGGTAAGTGTTGGCGATATCGTGGATGTAAAAGTGATGAGCGTGGATCTTAAGAAGAAGAGAATCCAGCTTACGATGAAAGGAATTTCATAATCCGGGAAAGAAAGTACGGAGAGAGGATGGAGCACATGAAAAAAAGTTGGGAAAAAATAATCAAAACCATTCTGGGAGTTCTGGTCGGCAATCTTGTATTGTCGTTTGCTGTGGCAGCGTTTATCGTGCCGAATGGGATCATTATGGGAGGTGCGACTGGTATCGGTCTTACGATCAGCCATTATTTTCAGGTAAACCTATCGATGATTATTTTGGCGATCAATGCGGTGCTGTTCGTTCTCGGTGCAGTATTTTTGGGAAAGAAGTTTGCATTGACAACGATCATCAGTTCCTTTATTTATCCAATATTCCTGTCGATGGCACAGTCCATTCCGGGAATAGACAAAGTGACGGAGAATAATGCTATGCTTGCGGCATTATATGGAGGGGTTCTCCTTGGAATCGGTATCGGACTGGTGGTAAGAGTAGGTGCTTCTACCGGTGGAACCGATATACTGGCACTTGTGTTACACAAATGGTTTCATGTCCCGGTAGCGGTATTCTTGTATATCGTAGATTTTTCGGTGCTGGGATTTCAGATGCTGTTTTCAGATTCGGAACAGATACTGTATGGTATTTTGAATTTGTTTTTAAGTACGGTTGTGCTGAACCGGGTGATGCTTCTTGGGAAGTCACAGATCCAGTTATTTGTAATTTCGGACAAATACAGAGAAATCCGTCAGAAAGTCTTAACGGATATTGATGCCGGAGTGACGATGGTAGACATCGAGACCGGTTATGGAGAGCAGAAGCAGCAGGGCGTATTATGTGTTATCCACAGCAGAAAGCTGTATTCGGTAAAAGAGGCGATTCAGGAGATCGATCCGAAAGCATTTATCACGATCACGCAGATCAATGAGGTAAGAGGACGCGGATTTACAATGGAAAAGCTGCGTTACGACGAATTGAATCTTACGAAAAACTAGACTTTACAGGTATTGTGAGTTAGAATGTTAACAAAGATTGAAGGAAGGACGAGGTATCATTTATGGAGAAATATACTGGCAAATCAATATTTAAAGGAATTGCAATTGGAAAAATATTGTTCTACCAGAAGGGAGAACAACCTGTAAAACGTATGAAAATAGAAGATACTGCAGAGCAGATCAAACGATATGAGGATGCACGTGCAAAGGCAGCAGAGCAGTTACAGGGACTGTATGAAAAAGCATTAAAAGAAGTCGGAGAAGCGAATGCTGCTGTATTTGAAGTACATCAAATGATGCTGGAAGATGATGATTATATTGATTCTGTTGTAAATATCATCGAGACACAGCAGGTAAACGCAGAATTTGCTGTTGCTACAACAGGAGATAACTTTGCGAAGATGTTTGCAGAGATGGAAGATGATTATTTCAAAGCAAGAGCAGCAGATGTAAAAGATATCTCGGAACGTATGGTAAATATCTTAAGTGGGAACGAAAGCGGTGGAGCCCTCGGTGATGAACCTGTGATCGTTGTGGCAGAAGATCTTGCACCAAGTGAGACAGTCCAGATGGACAAGGAGAAGCTCCTTGCATTCGTAACCAGACTTGGATCTGCAAATTCACATACAGCAATCCTTGCAAGAACGATGAACATCCCGGCACTGATCGAAGTTGATATTAAAGAAGAGTGGAACGGAAAAATGGCGGTTGTAGACGGTTACACAGGAACATTCTACATTGATCCGGATGAAGAAACTTTAAAGAAAATGCAGGAAAAGAAAGAAGAAGACATCAAAGCAAGAGAACTTCTTCAGGAATTAAAGGGAAAAGAAGACGTAACTGTAGATGGAAAACACATCAAATTATATGCAAATATCGGTGGCGTAAAAGACGTTGCAAGCGTACTTGCCAATGATGCAGCCGGAATCGGTCTGTTCAGAAGTGAGTTCTTATATCTGGAAGCAGATAACTATCCGGATGAAGAAGCACAGTTCCAGGCATACAAGACGGTTGCAGAGAACATGGCAGGAAAGAAAGTAATCGTGCGTACACTGGATATCGGTGCAGACAAGCAGGTAGATTACTTCAACCTTGATCATGAAGAGAACCCAGCTATGGGATACCGTGCGATCCGTATCTGTCTGGACAGAAGAGATATCTTCCGTACACAGCTTCGCGCACTTCTCCGTGCAAGCGCATATGGTAACATTGGAATTATGTATCCAATGATCATTTCTGTAGATGAAGTGAAAGAGATCAAGAAGATCGTAGAGTCTATCAAAGCAGAACTGACAGAAAAAGGAATCGAGTATGGTGAAGTTGAACAGGGTATCATGATCGAGACACCGGCAGCAGTGATGATCAGTGATCTTCTGGCAGAAGAGGTAGACTTCTTCAGTATCGGAACAAACGACCTGACTCAGTATACACTGGCAATTGACAGACAGAACAGCAAACTTGACAACATTTATGATTCACATCATCCGGCAGTACTCCGCATGATCCAGAAGACGATCGAAAACGGACACAAAGCAGGATGCTGGGTTGGTATCTGCGGAGAACTTGGAGCAGATATGACTCTGACAGAGACATTCCTTAAGATGGGAATCGATGAATTGTCTGTATCTCCGACATTTGTTCTTCCAATCAGAAAACTGATCCGTGAAATGAGCACAAAATAATGGTTGCATAGACGGATATGCCGTACTATAATATAGGACGAAAGAAGATTCTTCGGGGCAGGGTGTGATTCCCAACCGGCGGTAAAGTCCGCGAACTGGTCATTTGAAGAATTTCTGGTCAGAGATATCTGGACAGATGTTATATATATGATGATCAGCCGATCTGGTGAGATTCCGGAACCGACAGTAAAGTCTGGATGAGAGAAGGATGATATGATATTTATAGAATTATCAGAATGATATGATTGCCCCGTTGCCCTTTTGGGTGACGGGGTTTTTGTCTGCAATGTGAATATCGTATGGTTCAAAATAAGAAGTTTCTTCCTTTAGAATATAATTCAATTTAAAGGAGAAAGAAAGATGAGTACAAAAGTAATGACAAGACAAAATGAAAAAAACAGAAATAAAATCAGGACAATGGCACAGATTGGTATGTTGTCGGCAATCGCAACAGTATTGATGTTGTTCGAAATTCCGCTTCCGTTCGCCCCGTCCTTCTATGAGATAGATTTCAGCGAAGTACCGATCCTGATCGGAAGCTTTGCGATGGGACCACTCGCCGGAGCGGCAATAGAACTTATCAAGATCTTACTGAACTTTGCAATCAACGGAACTATGACAGCGGGAGTCGGAGAAATCGCAAACTTCCTGATCGGCTGTTCACTGGTTGTGCCGGCCGCATTGATCTACCATAAGAAACATACCAGAACCGGAGCAGTAGCCGGAATGGCAGCGGGAACCGTATTCATGACAGTAGTCGGATGTTTCCTGAATGCCTTCGTATTACTACCGGCATATGCCAAAGCATTCGGTATGCCGATCGACGGCCTGGTTGGAATGGGAACTGCCGTAAACAAACATATCACAGACCTTAAGACTTTCGTGATACTGGCAGTCGGACCATTTAATCTGCTGAAAGGTGTGTTGGTGTCTTTGATCGTATTCCTGGTTTATAAAAAAATCAGTCCGATATTGAAGATGAATGCGTAATTTGGGATTTAATTCAGGAAGGCTGTGGATACCCGAACCGGAATAAAGCTTGGAAAGGCGTTCCTGCTCAGGTTCCATCGGCGGGTCAATTCTAAAGGGGCAAAATTCTGCTAAAAGCAGGC
>ERZ812616.930-NODE-930-length-36536-cov-8.741263_pt1 | contig 36536 bp, 20 predicted proteins | sample MGYA00376249_ERZ812616 | MGnify/ENA primary metagenome ERZ812616 (study PRJEB26924, sample SAMEA4378265) | human gut metagenome | biome: human gut; feature: human-associated habitat; material: faeces | place: China | collected 2013 ...
CGGTTGGAAACCGAACGCACATTGTTAATCAACTTCTCGGCACCTTCACGGCCAAGATGTGCAGTATTCATACGTACAACATTCATACCTGCATCGAACAACTGCTTTATAAAATCAACATCACAGCGCTGGTCAGAAATCGTTGCGACAATCTTCGTTTGCTTCAATAACATAATCTATATACCTATTTTATTTAATAATCTTTTAATGCCTCCATGGCCAGACGGTAGGAGTTCAGCCCGAAACCGAGAATGACACCCTTGCAAGCGCAGGAAATCATGGACACATGACGAAAAGCCTCGCGGGCATGTACATTAGAGATATGCACCTCAATCACCGGAGAAGTGACCGAACGGATAGCATCTTGCAGAGCGATGGACGTATGGGTGTAAGCACCCGCATTCAAAATGATGCCGTCCACATCAAAACCTACCTGCTGAATCTTGTCTATCAGCTCTCCCTCAATGTTGGACTGGAAATAGTCAATCTGTACATCCGCATATTTCTTACGGAGTTCGGCAAGGTAGTCTTCAAAAGTAACGCTACCGTAAATGGAAGGTTCACGTTTGCCCAAGAGATTTATATTGGGGCCGTTAATAATCTGTATCCTCATAACACAATTTTTTATACCTTTGCGGTGCAAAGATAGTGCAAACCGAAAGCAGATGCAAATTTATTTGCAATTTGCTGAAATGCAGCCTATTTTCGCGAAGCAAAGGTAGAAAAAAGAAATGAAATCAGAAGAAAAATCCACGAATAAGGAGAAACAAACGCTGATAATCAGAAAGTACCACCAGTATCTGAAACTGGAAAAAGCACTCTCACCCAATACAGTGGATGCTTACCAAACAGACTTACAGAAGCTGCTGCACTTTCTGGAAGGAGAGGGTATCGCTATCCTTGACACTACCCTGGATGACTTGCAGCATTTTGCCTCCGGACTGCACGACATCGGCATCCATCCCCGCTCGCAGGCACGCATCTTGTCGGGCATCAAGTCATTCTTCCATTTCCTCGTCATGGCCGACTACCTGGAGGGAGACCCCAGCGAACTGTTGGAGGGTCCCAAAATCGGATTCAAGCTTCCAGAAGTATTGACGGTGGAAGAGATAGACCGCATCATCTCCGCCATTGACCTGGGCACAAATGAGGGGCAACGCAACCGGGCCATCCTCGAGACTCTATACAGTTGCGGTCTACGGGTATCGGAACTGTGCAATCTGAAAATCTCCGACTTGTATTTCGACGAAGGCTTCATCAAGGTAGAAGGTAAGGGCAGCAAACAGCGCCTTGTACCCATATCGTCCCGTGCCATCAAGGAGATAAGGAACTGGTTCGTGGACCGCAATGGAGGCTGGAAAATCAAGAAGGACTTCGAGGACTATGTATTCCTGGCACGCTGGGGCAAAAATATCTCGCGCATCATGGTATTCCATCTCATCAAGGAACTGGCGGAGAAGGCCGGCATCACCAAAAACATCAGTCCGCACACCTTCCGCCATTCCTTTGCCACCCACCTGCTTGAAGGAGGAGCCAACCTGCGCGCCATACAAAGTATGCTGGGCCACGAATCTATCGCTACAACAGAAATTTACACACATATTGACCGGCACAGATTGCGCAGTGAAATCATAGAACATCATCCCCGCAATATAAAGTACCGCAAAGAGCGAGAAATTCATTAAATTATGATAAAATTGCTGCACGAGTTAACAAACTGTAATAGGATTTAATATCTTTGCGTTGTTATGTCCATGCCTAAACAGCACACTAACATGGAATAGACAAATTTCAATTACAAACAATTAATTTATACCTAAAATGACTAAGAAATTGTATCTGCCGTTTTTAATGGCAATGATTGTTGCATTAATGACATCGTGCAGCAAAAAGATGGGTGAATTGTCATCAGATTATTTCACCGTAACTCCTCAAGTTCTAGAGGCTGTAGGTGGTAAAGTTCCCGCTACAATCAACGGAAAATTCCCCGAAAAGTACTTCAACAAGAAGGCTGTGGTAGAAGTAACCCCCGTACTGAAATGGAACGGTGGCGAAGCCAAAGGCCAGTCTGCTGTATTCCAGGGCGAAAAAGTAGAAGGTAACGACCAGACTATCTCTTACAAGATGGGCGGTAACTACACTATGAAGACATCTTTCGACTATGTGCCGGAAATGGCCAAATCCGAACTGTATCTGGAATTCAAGGCTACAGTAGGCAAAAAGACTGTCACTATCCCTGCTGTAAAAGTAGCTGATGGTGTAATCTCCACTTCTGAGATGCTGGAACAAACATTGGGCAGCGCTAACCCCGCCAATGGTGACGACGCTTTCCAACGTATCATCAAAGAAAAGCATGACGCCAACATCATGTTCTTGATTCAACAAGCCAACGTACGCGCCAGCGAATTGAAGACTGCCAAAGAATTCGGCAAAGAAGTGAAGAACATAGACGAAGCTGAAAACAAGAAAATCAGCAACATCGAAATCTCCGCATACGCTTCTCCCGATGGTGGTGTAGGCTTGAATACTACACTGGCTGAAAACCGCCAGGACAACACGGCTAAAATCATCAACAGAGATTTGAAGAAAGCCAAAATCGATGCAGCAGTAGACACCAAGTATACAGCTCAGGACTGGGAAGGCTTCCAGGAACTGGTATCCAAATCAAACATCCAAGACAAAGAATTGATTCTTCGCGTTCTTTCCATGTATCAGGATCCTGAACAAAGAGAACAAGAAATCAAGAACATCTCTTCTGTTTATAAGACTTTGGCTGACGAAATCCTGCCGCAACTGCGTCGTTCACGCCTGACTTTGAACTACGAAATCATCGGTAAGTCTGACGAAGAAATCGCAAACCTCGCCGACAGCGATGCCAAGCAGCTGAACATCGAAGAATTACTGTATGCCACCACCTTGACTAAAGATGCTGCCAAGCAAGAAGCCATCTTCACAAAAGCTACTCAAATCTACCCGAACGATTTCCGTGCTTACAACAACTTAGGTAAACTGGCTTATCAGGCTGGTGATCTTGACAAGGCTGAAAGCTACTTCAAGAAAGCTCTCTCCATCAAGGATGCTCCTGAAGCAAACATGAATCTCGGTCTGATTGCCTTGACCAAGGGCGACAGAACAGCAGCAGAAAGCTATCTGAGCAAGGCTTCCGGTTCTAAGGAACTGAACGAGGCATTGGGTAATCTGTATGTTGCTCAAGGACAGTACGACAAGGCTGTCAGCTCATTTGGCGACACTAAGACTAACAGCGCTGCTTTGGCACAAATCCTGGCTAAGGACTACAACAAGGCTAAGAACACACTGGCTGCTATCGAAAGACCAGACGCTTATACTGACTACCTGATGGCTGTACTTGGCGCAAGAACCAACAATACATCTATGGTAACCAGCAGTCTGAAGAATGCCATTGCAAAAGAACCGGCTTTGGCAAAGAAGGCTGCTTCTGACCTGGAATTCGCCAAATACTTCACTAACACTGACTTTATGAATATCATCAAATAATAAAGGTTAGATTGAAAAGAACGTGCCCGGCATAGAAATATGTCGGGCATTTCTTTTTATTCACACCAAAAAGAAGTATTTTCGCGACGAAGTATCAGAAAAAGAACCGGAATGAAGAAAATCTATCTTGCATACCTTCTGCTTATTATATTGTCTGCCTGCGGCAGCAAAAATACAAATTCAGTCTACCTAAATGGTGAAATCAAAGGGCTGGGGAATGATACCCTTTATATATATGGTACGGACAAGTTCTATAACCGTATGGACACTCTGCTTGTCAAGGATGACAAGTTCTCTGCAACCCTCACCACCGACACACTTGCCTCTACATGGTTGCAATTCAGTGACGGTACGGAATATCCGCTTTACCTGGACAAAGGAGACAACATAAAGATAAAAGGTTCTGCCGCCGAACTTACTTCACTGGAAATCACGGGGAATGTTCCCAATGAAGAACTGACCGCCTTTCAGAAAGAGTTGAAAGGTTTGAGTACTCCCTCGGAGAAAGCATTGGAAGAAAAAGCAGAAGCCTTCATCAACAGCCATCCTTCTTCACTGGTAAGTATCTATCTGCTGGAGAAATATTTCGTGCAAAAACCGCAACCGGACTTCTCCTTAATCAAAGAAATGACAGAACACATGACCGGAGGCCTGAAAGACCGCCCATATGTGGACGAACTGCTTGACCTTATCCAAGAAGAAGAGAAGGTATCCGTCGGGAAAACCATCCCTTACGTCAACCTGCCCAATGCCAAAGGCACACAAATCAGCCGTACTAGCTTTAAGGACAAATATCTGTTGATACATTTTTGGGCATCTTGGGACCCGCAAAGCATGGAAGCCAACGCTGCCCTGCGCCGGATTTACAAGAAAGAAGAAAAGAACAAGCTATTCGCACTCTGGGGCATTTCCTTGGATATCGACAGAAAGGAATGGGAAGAAGCAATCAAAAGAGATACCCTGAAGTGGGAACAGAGTTGTGATTTCTCCGGATGGAACACAGCGCCCATCAAACAGCTCGCCATACAAGCATTGCCTGCCAATCTGTTCCTTAGCCCTTCCGGAAAAATTGAAGGGAAGAATATGAGTGAGGAAGACATCAAAAAGAAACTGGAGGAGATAGAGCAAAAGGAAAAAGAGAAGAAAGAGAGTGAAAAGAAACTCAAAAAACAAAACCGACGGTAGCCTATCCTGCCATCACTAACCCCTAATCACTAAAAACGTGCTCATAAAAGTTTTTGGAGCGGCTGTTCAAGGTATTGACGCAACCCTCATCACCATTGAAGTCAACAGTTCCAGAGGCTGTATGTTCTATTTAGTCGGTTTGCCGGACTCTGCGGTCAAAGAAAGCCATCAACGTATCATATCTGCTTTGCAGGTCAACGGCTACCGGATGCCGACCAGCAATATTGTCATCAACATGGCTCCGGCTGACATCCGCAAGGAAGGTGCAGCTTACGATTTACCTTTAGCCATCGGCATACTTGCCGCCAGCGAAGTTATCCAGTCCGATAAGCTGGAACGCTATCTGCTGATGGGTGAACTAAGCCTTGACGGCAGCCTGCAACCTATCAAAGGAGCACTCCCCATTGCCATCAAGGCCAGAGAACTGGGGTTTGAGGGTATGATTGTACCGCAACAGAATGCCCACGAAGCGGCAGTAGTAAACAATCTGAAAGTGTACGGAGCGGGAAACATCAAGGAAGTTATAGAATTCTTTAATGGCACGCAGGAATTAACCCCTACGTTAGTCAACACCCGCGAGGAATTCTATTCCCAGCAGAGCAACTTCGATTTCGACTTTGCAGAAGTAAAAGGACAGGAAAATGTGAAACGAGCCTTGGAGGTAGCTGCTTCGGGCAGCCACAATATACTTCTCATCGGTTCGCCGGGCAGCGGTAAGTCCATGCTTGCCAAGCGTCTGCCATCTATACTTCCTCCCCTCTCTTTGGGAGAGAGTCTGGAAACGACCAAGATTCATTCTGTTGCCGGAAAGTTGGGCAAAGACGGTGGACTCATCTCGAAACGCCCGTTCCGCGCCCCTCACCACACCATTTCTACGGTAGCGATGACCGGTGGAGGAAGTTTCCCCCAGCCCGGTGAAATCAGTCTGGCACATAACGGAATTTTATATCTTGATGAACTGCCAGAGTACAGCCGTAACGTATTGGAGGTTCTTCGCCAACCGCTGGAAGATAGGAAGATTACCGTGTCACGCATCCGATGCAATGTAGAGTACCCGGCAAGTTTTATGCTGGTAGCCTCTATGAATCCGTGTCCATGCGGGTATTACACGCATCCCACCAAGGCTTGTGTATGCAGTCCTGGACAAGTACAAAAGTACCTGAACCGCATATCCGGACCTTTGCTCGACCGTATCGACCTGCAAATTGAAGTCACCCCACTCCCCTTTGAAGAGATGGCAGATTCTCGCCCCGGCGAATCGAGCGCCACCATACGCGAGCGTGTGATACGTGCCCGACAAATTCAAGAAGCAAGGTATGCAGACATTCCCGGCATATATTGTAATGCCCAGATGAACAGTAAACTGCTTGCTCGCCACGCCCGTCCGGATGACAAAGGACTTGCCATGCTCAAAACTGCCATGAACCGCCTAAACCTTTCGGCCCGCGCCTACGACCGTATATTGAAAGTATCACGCACCATCGCCGACCTGGAAGGCTGCGAATTGATACAGCCGGCACACTTGGCGGAAGCTATCGGATATAGAAATCTGGATAGGGAGGACTGGGCAGGATAAATCGTCGCGAAATAAAAATATAAAATTCCGTGGAACTTCCCAGCCCCACGGAATCATGATCAAGAAATCTATTATCTTTTTATAATAGTAGTTCTCCACATATTATACAGAAGAAATTCTCACATTATTCTTCATTTTGAATACCGAGTATCATATACCCATAAGGAGGCAATGTAATATGGTAGTCCTCAGACAATACAGGTGGTATATTATCTCCATCCAATAGATTTAGAGGAGTTTGTCCCAGCAAGATACCCGTATTCTTCAAATTCACAGAAATGGTTTCCGTACTATTCTGGAAATTCATAATGACTAGGGCCGAAACTTTCCCATCTTTATTGCTTCGTTTAAAGACAGTATACTTACTATCATCATTTGAAGGAATACAAGTGCGCTGTCCCATGGGAGCCAACCCGTTATAGCCATTCTGCAACCTGATTAAATCATAAAACTTCTTCTGGTCCTTTTGAGGCCACTTATCAAGAATTAATTGGGCTATATAATCCGAATGATGATCACCATAATGGTTTATTACTACTGTCCCCATGGAAATTAAATAAGCCAATTCAAAAAGGCGCTCCTCATTAGTAGCTGGAATCTCCCACATTGGTGGAGTAATAGTTGTTGCCCCCAATGCCACAATACGGTCTCTATAACTCTTCAACTTTCCATTCAATTCACATGGGTTCTGATTTCTTCTGGCATTTAAGACCTCACTTCTTTTTCCACCACCCCAACCATACATATCAAAACCTTGAATTAGTTTAAAATCAAACCTGCTAATCCATTTTTCAATATTTGAAGCTCCCTCCGCATTAGTTAGAATGCCTCTACGATTTAAAACTTTTATAATAGACTCATTGATAATATCGTCAGTAATACCATCATAGACCTCAGGAGCATCCAGAAGTATTCCATCCACCCCCTTATCTGCCCAAAAGTCCAGATAATTCCGACACTCTTCCTGCCACTCCCAATTGTTAAAGTTGTAGCTTGGAATGCGTCCTTCAGCCCCATCCGAGTTTCCCCAACACGAATAGTAATAAGCCTGGGCTCTGTCACTCCAAAACCAATTGTCACTCAACTTCTTATCACTGAAATGAAACCAGTTCCTCTCCTTACTATATACACCATTACGCTGATCATCACATGCTTTTTCAAAGAAAGGAGCTTTATACCAACAATAACCAACATTTCCAAAGAAAGTCAGCCTCATATCCCGTGCATGTACTTCACGGAGAAGGTCCTCAAAATCTTCCAATGTTCCAATAGACGGGTCTATGGCATAGTTATTTGTAGCTCCAAGCCCTCCCCACACACTAGGATCACCTTCATATATAGCCGAAAGTTCAATATTACGATAACCTTGTGCCTGCAATATATCCAAACTGTCTTTTATAGAGTTAAGCGTTTGGCGATAGTATTTGGGGTAATACCTTGTCATACCAGAAGTCTCTTCCCACCACGTTGCATTACGTGGTGAACCAAACCCCTTAATGACCAACGAACGGCTACCTGCTCTACTTTTACTTTTGGCATCCAATATAGTTAATTTGATATACCGATATACACCATTCAATTCTTTTACGTACTCAGTACCGGCAATACCCGAACGACAGTCTGCCAATAAGTCCCATTTTTTATTATCATTTGACCCTTCAATAATAAAGGACCAAACATCTTTTTCCACAAAAGTCTGTTTTATATTCCGAACATCACATGGCAAACCTAAATCCGCACATAACCATTGCGGATAAGCATTATTGTCCGCATACCAAAAAGTAGTATTGTCACCATCAAAGGCCTTCTTCTGAGTATGATTATTGTCGCAAAACGAAGAAGTGGCAGCTAAAGCATTAAAGGCCAAATCCTCAAGTTCCCGACCGCCTAAAGAAACCACATCTTTTTCTGTTCCAAAAACTCGAAATTCACAACTGTGTGCCCAATATCCCTTCGCTGAGCCCAAAATAGTCAGTCTAATATAACGGAATTCTCCTGAAACCGGAGTTTTGAAATCAAATCCACTAATACCATCTGTATTATCAACCAAAACAGCCCAGTGCAATTCATCATTGGAACCTTCAATCTTAAACTTCCAGCTATCATGGTCTTTAAAGATTTGCTGAATTCCGGATAACGTACAAACCTCTTCCAGATCAACAGTCAAAGATTGGGGAAACTGCTCATTATCAGCAATCCAATAGGTTGACATATTTCCATCCAAAGCATCATTCGGATTATGATCCTTTTGCAGCACCACATTAGTGCATTGCTTACCTAAAGCAATATTCTTATCCGCATTTGTTCCATTTATAACAAATTCTTTCGAAGAAGGCAGAAAACCATCTTTAGACTCAAGGACAGTTAATTTTACATAACGGTACACGCCACTCACACTTTCTGCAAAAACATCACCGGAAGCTCCTTTCGTCTTATCTACCAACAGCAACCAATTCTCTTTATCAACAGAGCCTTCTACCTTGAATTTCCAAACAGACGATTCATGAAATACCTGACAAATGCTAGTCAATGAATAAGAGGTTTTCAAATCTACTACAATCCATCCGGCAGACTGGCTAGATTGCCAGAAAGAAGTCAAACTACCGTCTACAGCTTTGGCTGAAGAATGCTTCCCTTTGGAAGAAGATGCCACAGTGGACGCTCCTACCGATAAATTTCCTTTCCTTACTTCAAGAATATCCGTTCCAGACCTTGCAAAAGAGAAACTATCACCATACTTTTCCCGAGAATAGCCATGGAGAGATAGCATCATCACCAATACCCATACAATCTTAAATTTCATAATCATCTTAAATTTGTTTATCATGTTTATTTGAATCTCATAGATAGAACGTTATCGAATTATCCCCCAACTTGAGTTTCATTTCCCCACAGTTTGGCACCATTACCCAAATTCTTTCGCCACTCATGCCTCCATCTATGTATATCCTGATCACGAATAAAAGCTTTAGGCCTTCTATCTTCTTTGGTCGGAGCAGGAGGTAGAACTCCAGCTTCTGATTGATACCAGTATACCACACTACTAATATCCAGTGTCAAATTATTATTATGCCCATGTTCTATTGTCCCTCTTAACGATTTCTCAAAATAAATCGGATCTGCCACAAAGAAACGATACACATGCGTTCTTCCCAACCAACCATTGTCATTATTAACCCTTGCATAACCATAATAAGGATGATTGAACAAGGTCTTCGGACACCACGAAGTATTAAAAAAGTCTTCAGTGCCCGTACCTAACAAAGATGCCTTTTCTTCACCATCAATGAATATCATATCATCTCCTTCTCCATACCACATTGTTGAAGGAGAATGGACATAATAATTTATCCCTACAAAATGTCCTTTACCCTTTATATCAGCAAACAGATAGTTATTAGCACCGTCCACATTATTACCCATTGGTCCTACCAATCCCCATTCGGTTTCACCTTCTGGTAAAGCTTCCGTCAATTCATGATTATACCATGCATGGAAACGTCCTGAACCCACCGGCAATTTTCTCATTTCTACATAATCTACATAAAAATAGATGCAATCAATATTTATATCGCTTTGATTCTCTATCTCTAAACGGGCACCATTGGCAAAAGGCATCTGGAAATAAGAAACCAAACCAGTCCCATTTGTAGGACCAACTGCCAATGGGAGTGTAGCATATTCATAATGCTCGTCCCATCCATTTCCAAAAAAAGCAGCAATCGGAGACTCTACTGAAGGAGTAGACCGTCCATCCCAATATATCCTGAATATGAGATCATTTCTCATAATATGCATCGGGGCAATAGTAAACCAAATATGGTTAATAATACCAGTACCCGGAATATCAACACTCCATTTCTCTCCTGGTTTTATAGGACCTACATTATCATTATTATTCCCCGTTTTATCGGCACTACTTATTCTACGGTTACGGACACCTTCTTGAATAGTAGTCAACCCTCCTAGTTCTCCACCCCTCACTTGAGTATGACCATCTAAAGTTGCGAACATACTCAAAAAGAACAACATAATCAAATTTATTTTTTTCATTCTTAATGTATTAATCAATTAAACAATACACATATTGATTTTTTACTGGGTATTGGAAGACATGGAAGGTGGAGCATCTTGCGGCCTACTTCCCCATTTATAATTAGGCTTTTTCCCCATTATCAACTCCAGTTCCCCCCCATTTACCAGTTCAGAGTGATAGAACCAAGGTTTAGAAAGTTTCTTCCCGTTCAATTTGGCAGATTGTATATACCGATTCTCATTGGACACATTTTTTGCTTCAATTACAAACTTACCACCTTTATAGTATTTTTCATCCAAATGAATGGTTACCTTCTCAAATAATGGCGAACTAATCTCATAAAAAGGCTCCACACAGCCTCCTCCATTCACTTCAAACAGCCCCATTGCAGCCATTACAAACCAAGCTCCACCTTGTCCCTGGTCTTCATCACCCGGCCAACCATGAATAGGGGTCGAGCCATAATATTTATTCATCATTTCTCGTGCCCAGTACTGCGTTAACCAAGGCTTTCCAGAATAATTAAACAGAAAAGCCGCCTGCATACACGGTTGATTACCGTGATTCACATAAGCCGCACTGAACCTATCACCCGGAGGAGAGAAACTGTATTCAGAAGAAATTTCAAATCCTTCATTTAACCGACGGTTAAATTCTTCCCTACCAATCATCTTAACCAACTCATTCATATCATGAGGTACCATCCACGTATATTGCCACGAGTTACCTTCTACAAATCCAGAGCCCAGCCACGACCAACTGGTAGAATGCTCATCTTTATTAATAGGTTCAAAATCCGGCATCCACGTTCCATCACTATATTTCGGCCGGACATATTTCGTTTCCGAATCGAAAACATTTTTATAATTATAAGCACGTCTTGTAAAATAATCATAATCCTCTTCATAGCCAAGAGCCTTGGCAAATTGTGCCGCATTCCAATCATCAAAAGCGTACTCCAATGTATTAGAAGTTGGCCCCTCATAGGTAGTTCCAAAGACATTATGATGAGATTTCTCACCATAAGGCACAAATCCATACTTCAAGTAAACATCCAAATGCCTATTGCCTACAATACCACCAGAAGAAAGTGCTGTTCCCTGTGTTGTCAAGGTCTTTTTAACAGCTTCATACGCTTTATCTACATCATAATTACGAATACCTTTCTGATATGCACTCACCATAAGAGGTATCTCATGCTGAGCTCCCATAATATCACAATACTCCACTCCCGGAGGTCCATTGGGTAACCATCCACCCACTCTGTAATACTCCAATAATGACTCTACCCACTTATTCATAATGTCTGGAGTAGCAAGTGCCCACAATTGATTGAGATTCCAAAAAGTATTCCAAAAAGCATCACAGCCATAAATAGGCGAAGCAGGATCTTTCAATTGTTGTGTTCGCTCATACATATCAACATATTGACCGTCCACATCACTGAAAATAGTCCTTGAACAATAAGAACGATATAAATTCGTATAGAACTTTCGTTTATCTTCCTCAGTTCCTCCTTCAATTTCAATGGTGCTTAAGATTTTTCTCCATTCATTAACGGCATATTTACGGACTGCATCAAAGTTCCAGCCAAAGCCTCCAGACTCCACTTCCAAATTCTTTCGTGCTTGTTCAATACTCACATACGATATAGCAGTCTTAAGCTGGATAATCTCACCCTCCTCCGTATCAAAATTCATAAAAGCACCGATATCATGTCTTCCCCAACAAATGCTTGAAGTAGTATCCACATACCCATTGACCCATGTTCCAAAAGATTTCATCGGTTTATCGACACGAGCAACAAAATATACTGTATAATCATTCAGCAGATTGGTTGGCTCATCATACGACGATTGGGTAGAGAAACCTTCTATTTCATAATCACTGACTTTGGATATAGAAGCCCATCTAACTTCATATGGATATTCCGAACCATTCTCCAAATCAAATAAAATACGGGAACTATCCGATTTTGGAAATGTATACCTTTGAAACCCCGTACGTGTTGTAGAAGTTAGTTCCGCTTTTATATTATAATCATCCAAAAGGACTGAATAATATGATAAAGAAGCTTTCTCATTTTTATGATTAATACGGGAGCGGTAGCCGCTATCAGGTTCGTTTTCTTCTCCCGGCTTAATTTTCAGAGGTCCGGTAACAGGCATGGTCAGTAAGCCCCCCATCGTCCAACTATGTATATGACTAAAACCTATGATCTGATTAATTTTATACTCATAACCACCTCTCCATACATTCCCCTGATTGTCCGGACTAAGCTTTACCATTCCGAATGGCATAGCTGGTCCGGGAAATTGCATCCATCTCGAATCAGAATTTCCAATCATAGAATCAACGTACTCTGTGACATCCCTTGACTGTCCCCAAAGAGAAGAGCTAAAGTATAACAAGAACAATAATATCACCTTTTTCATACTTATAAGTATATGAATTTCATATAAATACTTTACATGCCTACCGAACCTCTTTGATTAAGTTCAAATTCAGCTATCAATTAATTCCACCCCATCCCGGATTCTGTACAAAAATATCAGGATTCTTATTAACTTCATCTTGATGGAACGGCCACAAATAGTGCTTAGGTGCCTCAAATACTCTTTCCTCAACCAAAGTACGTTTAAAGAAACTATTATCACGGGCACCAATATCCATACCATGGACCGCTTTTACCTGATCGCTTATCTTCCAACGATTACAATCGAAATACCGATGAGTCTCCAAAGCTAATTCCACTTGACGTTCGCGTCTAATTTTTTGTCTCATTTCATCTTGAGACAAACCTGCCTTCAGCCCTGGCAATCCCGAACGTTTACGAATCAAATTTACATATTTATAGACATCATCCACCGGACCAGAAGCCTCATTCAATGCTTCTGCATAATTGAGGTAAAGTTCCCCCAAACGGAAATAATTCCATGTCTTATTTACAAAAACTCCTCTTAAAATATCTACACCATCCTCATCCAAAAACTTACGCATCAGATAACCAGTAGTTGTATAGTCAGGTCCACCAGTACGTCCATCAGGAGCTCCCATACGGAAATCAATCTGACGTCCTCTCCAGTAAGCACCGCTATAAGTAACTGTTGCATAGAATCTCGGTTCTCTGTCTACAAACATATTAAAAGTATTTTCCGGATAATACCCCTCTGCATCTGCCTCTTCCGTAAACCCTTCTTCAGAATATCCTGATTCAGAATTAATTATTGGACTACCATCAGCATTATATCCTAAAATAGGAGTTGTACCATCTGCCATTTCATATGCATCAACAAGCTCCTGAGTAGGACATAAGCCTGACCAACCGCCTAAACTGAGCGGAGCGGCAGCACGTTCCATCTGGTCATAAATCGCCACATTCTTTGCAAAAATAATCTCCTTATTCCAGTTCTCTACAAACAAGTAACGGTAATTCTCCATTGGGTCACCTGACGGTGCATAATACAACCCATAACCTGCCTTTTCCATTTCATCTATACATGTTTTGGTATATTCGGCAGCAATCTTCCAACGTTCCGCTTCATAAGAGAGGGGGAACAAGTGATTTCCTTCTTTATCTGTAAAGTTTGCATAATCAGGATTACCATTCCACAAGGGGCTAGCCCTATAAAGTAAAGCCCTCGCCTTTAATGCCATAGCAGCAGCTTTTGTCACACGACCATATCTGTCTGCTCCTTCTTTCATTTTCAGCATACCTCCAGCCTTATCACACTCGTTAGTAATAAAATCTACACACTGATCTAACGGCATTCGTTTACACAATTCTGAAAAATCTTCATTGGGATCAAATACTTTCTCTGTAATGTGTATCGGCCCATAAATACGCAATAATTGGAAATGAAAAAATGCACGTAAGAAAGTAGCCTCTCCAATCCAACCGGCACGCTTTGACTCATCCATAGGAACCTTAGCTACATTTTCAAGAAAGATATTCGTTTTTCTAATACCCTGGTATGCCATATTGGAAATATCTTTTAAAACATTATCAGGTGTCCAGGACCCATTATTCATGAAGTAGGCAAAACAATTTGTATAAGGATAATCCAGCTCATCTGCCGCACCAACGAATGGATTGTGCCCCCAATCATTCGTGAAATTCAATTCCCAGGGCATATTCCAATAAATGGATGATAAGAATTGCTCTGCATAATTCTCTCGTGTAAACACATCATCAAGGGTCAAATCTTCATCAGGTGCTTTATCTAAGTAATCAGCACATGAAGTATTTACTCCCAATAATATCATCAACAAAGTGATGCAAACTATATTAATACGTTTCATATTCGCTCAAGTTTAATCGTTCTACTTTTTAAAAATCCACTGCAAGTCCAAAATTCACAGCCCGTTGAATAGGATACCAATTATCAGATTCCGGATCAATTGTGTGATTAATCTTATCCCATGTATAAAGGTTAGTTCCGTTTACAAACACTCTGAGATTATTGATCTTCAATTTACTTACAACTTTCTTTGGCAAAGTATAGCCAACTTCCAGATTCTTCAAACGCAAATAACTAGCATCTTTCTGCCAAACCGTCGACCGCCGCATACTTTGTACATTAAAGCCATCCGTAACCACCGGATATTTTGCTGCACCAGCAGTTTCAGGTGTCCAACGATTGTCATAAATTTCCTTGAATACATTGAAAAAGCCCATACCACTAGCAAATGGCCAGAAAGTACGATCTTCGAAGAAAGTACTCGTACGAGCAGCACCTGTAAAATAGGCACTCAAATCAAATCCCTTATATTCAATCGTACCACCAAATCCAAAAACCAATTCTGGTTCACGAGTATAACCTATTGCGCATTGGTCATTTGAATCAATAATATTATCTCCATTGATATCCTTATATTTCACATCTCCCGGTATTGGACGTCCACCCAATAAAGACTGGTCATACCAATTGTCAATATCTTCTTCTGATTCAAAAAATCCAGCAGCTACCAAACCGAACGGTTGACCGATAGGATGTCCTATCTCGGACAAATTTGAATAGAGTGGATCGGCTTTATCATTTTCAAGTACTTTACTACGAGCAAATGTTACATTCCCGCGTAATGAATAGAACAATCCGGAAGAAGTACGATCTTTAAATTCCAACAATGCATCAAAGCCTTTATTTTCTGCTTTTCCCAAATTACCCCATAAAACACTTGCAGCCAAGAAACCTGCTCCCGTTGGTACAGATTGGCGTTGCATTAAAATACCCTTTCTTTTTTCATAGAAAAAATCCATCTGTAAACTAAAACGGTCTTTCCACAAACCTAAATCAAGTCCTAAATTCGTTTTAACCGCAGTTTCCCAAGTAACATTGTTGTAGCCAATCTTAGATTCAATAATACCGGGCCATCTAATTTGATCTTGTCCAAAATAGTACACTTGTTCCCAATTCTGATCCATCTTTGTCAAATACAAAAAACGATCACCACCAATTTGGTCATTACCAACTTCTCCATGTGAAAATCTTAATTTCAAATTGCTTACTAAATTATCTTTCCAAAAAGATTCTCCAGAAACTAACCATCCTAAAGATATAGCAGGGAAGAAGCCCATTCGCTTTCCTTTCGGAAAGTTCTCTGATCCATTATAGCCCGCATTAAATTCTATAAAGTATCGCTGTGCATAGTCATAAGTCGCGCGCATCGCCAAACCTTGACTTCGATAAGGTAAATTCATAATAGAAGTCCCAGCAGACAAATTATCATATTGTCGACGATTTAAAAGTAACATACCTGCAACAGAATGTTTATCGAATGTGCGTTGATAATTTACCGAAAAATCCATATAGATAGCACGATTTGAATTTTGTTCGATACTATACCCCATTGCCTTATCGTCCCGGTGTGTAATATATTGATCTTCTCCAGTTTGTTCATTCTTGCCAATATATTGCTTTATACCAAATTCCTTATATCTCAATGCTTTGTTTGCGTGATAAAAGTCAAAAGAGAAATGCCCCTTCACCGATAGTCCTTTTGTTACTAAACGAGATAAGTCCCAGGTTAAACCTGCTGTAGATTGTATAGTAGTCAAATGCTCATCAGAGTAACCCGTTTGCGTAGATTGTCCCCATGGATTAGAGCCGATATACGTAGGCAGACCACTGATACTTCCATCCGGATTCGTCACAGGAAATGCAATAGGTCCAGTATCACGTAAACCATTAAAGATACCTGCTGCACCAGCACCCGGATAATTACGGTCATCAATAATACCACCAACACCCAGCTCTACAACCAAGTCTCTAGTCAAGTTTATATCTACGTTAGAACGATAATTATATCTGGAAACTTTTGCATTCGTATTATGAGGATTACTTTTATCCGTTTTATATATACCTGTCTGCATTGAATATCCCAAATTCACGTAATACCGTACTATTTCATTACCGCCAGTTACACTCAAATTGTTTATTGTCTGATATGAATTTTTATTAAGAACCTTATCTATCCAATCCACATTCGGATATAAATAAGGATCTGAACCTGTACGGAATTTCTCCAACTCTTCATTAGACCAACGAGGAGCCTTGCCCACATTAGCCAATCCCTCGTTCATTAATGAGGCATATTCATAACCGTCAATATAATTACGCTCGGCCAAGCTGGAAAGAATAGCAGATTCTGTTCGGAACGAGACTTGAGGCTTACCTTGCTTACCTCTCTTTGTATTAATCAGAATAACGCCATTAGCACCTTTCACACCATAAACAGCAGTTGCCGAAGCATCCTTAAGTACAGACAAACTTTCGACTTCATCTGGATTTACTGAACTTATAGACCGCTCAATACCATCTACTAAAACCAAAGGTGCCTTTTCTCCCCAAGTTGCAATACCACGAATATAAATAGACGCTGCATCAAATCCTGGTTCACCAGATGTCTGTCGTGTTATAATACCTGGCATGCGACCAGAAAGCGCATTTGGTAGTGAAGTGGTTGCAGTTTGCTTAATAGCTTTAGGAGCAATGTTGGATATAGATCCTACTACACTGACCTTTTTCTGAGTACCATACCCTACCACCACAACTTCTTCCAATTGAGTATCTCCCTCTTTCATTATGATTTCCAGATTCTCTTTTCCATTAACTGGCAGTTCAAGATTTCCAAAGCCAACATAAGTAAACAACAATACACCGTCACTAGGAGCTTCTAATGTAAATTGTCCATTAGCATCAGTAATCGTACCGATAATTGTTCCTTTTACTACAACATTTACACCAGGAAGAGTAATACCAGCCTCATCCTTTACGATACCTGTAACTTTAATCCTTTGAGAAGGAGACATAAAAGCAACATTGTCAGTGTCAAAGGAAACAGATTCACCTAATACATTCAAGGGAAATGCCAAACACCCTATAAATGCATACAACTTAAAATTCCAAAGAAAACTCTTTTGAATTTCTGTTCGAACGCTTTTGTTTTTCATAATTTTAAATACCATATTTTTAGTTCAACAAAGAAGTAGATATAGTAATTTACCCATACCTATTACTAAGAGCAAAAGTAGACTATAGAACAGTATTTCGATGAAACAAATGTCTCATTAAATACCATAAACATCCCCTTAAGGAGAAAAAAATAGAATTTTTTTCCTATACAGAACTAATAGGAACTTTGTTGTTTCTTATCAGAATACACAATATATTCCCATGAACGCAATAATGCATTAACATTCTGTTTATCAACCACTACCTTGATATTATGTTTTCCATTGGGCAATTGATAATTCCAGAAAAGATCTAAACGACGATAACGGAAACTTGTTGGAAACTCAGCTTCCTCTACAAAATGATTATCAATATAAAGTTTTGCTTTTATAATATCATCCGGTTGACTATAGTCCCTACGAATCGCCTCACCCCTAATTACAAAACCAACCCCATCTATGTCAAAAGATAAAGTATCAATATCTGTACAGTTCAATCCTTTCTTAACCAGCGGATACACTCCTTCAAAACATTGTTCTAAACGTACAGCAGTAGGCTTTTGTATCGGTAGCATTACCTGATTGTCAAACACCGTCCCTCCATTTTTCTCTATCATTAGAAGAGCATGTCTATAACTAATAGCATATAAATCATCTAAACTCAATGAAGTATATTTAAATTTCTTGGCTTCTGCTCCTCTCAAACCTTGCATCCAATATTCCGGAATCTGACTATAGCCCAGCATCACACCTAAAATACCACCGGCAGAAGAAGGATTACAATCAGAATCTTGCCCAGCACGTGTAGATATTTCCATTGTTTTAGTAAAATCTCCATTACCATACAACAAACCAAGAACAATATAAGCTGCATTTATCTTTGCATCAATATCTAATGGTACAAAAACTCCATCAGGACATCCAACTTCTTCCGAATAATGTTTCTGCAATTCAAACCATGTCTGTTTCCAATCATCCGGGTATTGTTTATGCCATTTTATTACATCCGAAATACATTGATAGAATGTACTTTCAATAGGTATGGTTTTCAAAGCTTCCTCCACAATATACTGAATATCATTTGATATAAAAGCCAAACTATACATCGCACCCACATATACTCCACCATACCAACCATCACCATAACACATAATATGTCCAATCTTATCGCTAATCTCAGAAGCAGAATTTGGCATACCTGGATTCATCAAGCCAGCAAAATCAGCTTCAATCTGATAATCTATATCATCCGCATGGGGATTAAACAACCAATGCCCAGACTCCTTTACCCCATGTAAAATATTGTATCTAGCAGCCTGATTAGCATGCCACAAATTATAGTCTGCCGTCGCAAATGCAATGGCAAAAGAATCAACAGGAGCGTCTAGTCCAACTCTTTCCAATACATCTACAAATGTCAAATCCATATAAATATCATCATACAAATCGGGCCAAGAATCCATTAACTCTTGTACATAGCCTTCATGCCATGGGATAGACTGATAATCTTGTATAAATGTTCCCTGATATCTGAACTCCGTATGACTGCCAAAACTAACTCCAATGGTTTGTCCTGCCCATCCTCCTTTTATTTTATCCAAAAGTTGGCTTGTAGACATGGTATTTGTAACTGACGAAGATTGTTGGTGGCAAGAAGTCATTGTTCCTCCAGCCAAAAACAAGATTAATACAATAACTAATTTTTTTCCGATTGTTTTCATAATATTATCTCATAAGTATTCTGCAAATCCAATAGCCTATAGTATTCTATTGCGCATAAATTCAATTACTTCTTTTTGATAAGGAATCGAAACTTGCGCTCCAATTCTTGTGACAGACAAAGCAGCAGCTGCTGTTGCAAACTGTACACAATCCTGTAAATCTACTCCTTCCACCCACTGAGCTACAAAAGCACCACAGAACGTGTCACCAGCTCCTGTCGTATCTACTGTATTCACTACATATGAAGGAATCTGTTTCTCCATCTCATCCGAAACAATAACCGACCCCTTTTCTCCCAATGTCAGAATTACGACTTGTCCTACTCTTCTCAATAGACTTCGAGCAATACCTATCGGTTCCGAAAAGTCCAATGACTGTCCTGCTATAAGCATAGCCTCAGTCTCGTTCAGAATAAGAATATCCACTTTCTCCAGGATATAAGAAGGTATCTGCTTGGCCGGAGCTGGGTTCAAAATGATTTTAGTGTCAACAGTATGAGCATACTCAATCAACGAAATCACCGATTCATAAGGAATCTCCAGCTGCAGCACCAATGCATCCGCTTCTTTTATAACTGGAAGAATAGTATCCATTCTTTCTCCTCGCAATAAATTATTTGCCCCTGGAGCCACAGCAATGCAATTCTCTCCATTTTCCGCAACAAAAATAAAAGCAATCCCAGTAGAGTGTCTCACACACTTCTGAATATAATCCACATCAATTCCACTATCTACAAAAGAGGTTATAAGTGTATCTGCATAGGCATCATCTCCCAGACAAGAAATAAATGAGACATGTCCTCCTGACCGGGCAGCAGCAATTGCCTGGTTAGCTCCTTTGCCTCCATATGAAAGGCAATATTCTGCATCTCCTATTGTCTCACCCGGTTCAGGCAGGTGACTGACGCGGGCAATCAAATCAACATTCGTGCTACCGACCACAACTATTTTCTTACATTTTTCCATTTCATCATTAGATATATAAATTACCATTTAAAGTCCCGCATAAATAATCAAACCGATTCCAGACAAGAACAGAATGAACATACATGTCAGTAAAGTTCTGTTTATTTTAGGACCTCCCACAAATTCTTTCCAAATAAATACGCCCCAGAATGCAGCCACCATCGTAGCACCTTGTCCCAATCCATATGAAATGGCTGCACCGGCTTTTTCCGTAGCCAACAAACTGAACAGATTGCCAATACCCCAGATTATACCACCCAATATTCCTACAGCATGCAGACGGAAACTACCAGCAAAATAATCCCCATAAGATGTAGATGTACCGACAAAAGGACGCCTCATGGCGGCTGTATTGAAAATGAAGTTACTGGTGAAAATACCAATAGAAAAAATCACCATTGCTGTATAGGGGGTCATCTTACCGACTTCAGGACATTCAAAATTCTGCAAATCCATAGAACTTGCAATAAAGCGGAAAAAGAAAGACATCATAATACCTGCCACTATAGCTATCACAATACCTTTTGTTTTTTGTTGCTCCCCACCTTTTCCCATATTCTTATAGGCCCAAGCATTAAAGACAATCGCCACAATCACCAGCAGAACTCCTAAGAAAAGGAATACCGGACTACCTTGCGGTGCATTAAAATAATTAATGAATACTCCCAGAACCAAAGCCAGCCCTACTCCCAATGGAAAGGCCACAGACATACCTGCAATAGAAACAGAGGCAGAAAGTAGAATATTGGAAAGGTTGAATATGACACCCCCGATAAGAGCCGAAGCCAGATTAGATGCGTCAGCCTGCAACAAATCATCAACAAAACCTCGTCCCAATTCCCCTACGCTCCCCATTGTAAACGCAGCCAGAAGTGACAAAAGTAACACACCTATTACATAATCCCAATAGTAGAGTTCGTATTGCCAGACACGACTGCCCGCCAGCTTCTGGGTATTGCCCCAAGACCCCCAACACAGCATTGTTATAAAACAAAACACTACTGCCAACGAATAATTTTCAATGATAAACATAGTATTAGAATTGATTTATTAGAATTAAATACTCAAACAGTTACTGACCACAAAATTAACCTGCAAAAAGGATTTAGCATATAATAAATGTCCCAATAAATAATACAAAAGTCTCAATCCCATTCCAAACTATTTCACATCTTATATCCTGAGACTATTTTACCTTTTCTACAGTCAAATAGTCCAATCCTATCAATGAATTAACTGCCTTTTCATTTTTATCCAGCTGTACAAGTTTCAAGAAATTCTCCCCTTTCTTCAGCTCCAATATACCTAGTTCAACTGTCATCATGCTCAACTTTGAATTATAAGTATCAACAGAGGGAAGAACCGGACTTTCATTTACCTCAACAGAAAAGCGACCATAATCTGGGGCAATCGTAAACCTGCACTTTACCGAATATTTTCCTCCCTCATCAACCACAAAACCTAAATTAGCACAATCTCCTTTCCTACTTTCTCTCCATATAAACTGTACTCCATTACTCCAATTCATCTCAGGAATACACTGCGTTCGTTCCATGCCACCAGTTACAGAAATATTCATAAATTCTCCCTCCACTTTTCCATTTTTGTCAACAGAGTTACTCACCAGGTCATTCTTATGCTTCGCTATATCAATTACAGCCATCTTTTCTTCTGGTTTCCGGTTCGTTTTTCCTCCCGGAAGCATATACCAATAAGTAGTCGGTGCGTAATTGACATATGTCGCACTCTGATGCCAAAATTCCATATCAAAAACAAGAGATTTCTTAAACGTTATGCCATCCAACCCACGATATCTCAAATTTGCCACGTGTCCAGGCTGATAAGCTCCTGTGCCATCGGGTTGGGCAATAAAAGGATGTTCAAAGAAATTTGGCATACACCAAGCATAACCGTAATAATCCTCCGTCCCGGTCCCAAAATGTGACGGGAAACTTTCTCCATCAATATATACCTTTTCATCCCCTTCACCCCACCAATCACCAACTGTATTAAAGATTGTTATAGCATCACCAACATAAACACCTTGACCAGTTAAAGTTACAAAGTTTATGTCTTCTGCATCCAATGTCCCATTGATACTCTTATGTAACCCTGTATATTTACGATGATATTCCATCCAGCCTACGCCGAAATACATGGTTCTCTCATTCCATTCCCAATCAGACGAATAAACAGTAAGAGATGTACTCACTACTTCAGTTCTCAAATTCTCCAGAGAAATTTCACATTTATCTTTATACGGCATCACCCAATAACAAGTCATCATAGAATCTTTGCTTACAGTAGTATAAAACGAACTATAAGGCGAAAGACGATTACCCGTTCCATAAAAATCACCAACCGGACACCAAACTGTCTGATTACCATCAAAAGTAATTCTAAGTATCACGGAACGTAAAGCTTGAGCCAAATCATCAGCAGATAGTTTAAGTTGTATACCACGTATAGCTCCTCCACCCTCTAGAACAATCCGATTCTCTCCCGATAAATTCGTAATAGCCTTATCCCCAGATACTTTTTTTTGATATTTTCCTTCAAGAATAGGTTGTTCCATCAGTTCTCTCTGTGTACCATCAAGTACATCAGCTTCCTTTTTCAAATCATCCAAAGTAAATGTTTTTACAATACTTCCCTTATCATATGTGCGATAGTTTACACTATAAAAGAAGTTCTCTCCGGGTGGACGATTCCCTGCTGCAGTGATACCAGGAGTTTCATAAGTAATCTTGCAATGCTTTGCATAAGGAATCGGTAAATACAAATCATGTCCCCGTTGTTTATAAGGAGTCAAAGGAGATACAGACGTAGATATAGGCGCATCTGCCAGAAAGTGACCACTGATAAGACTCAGTACCTCACCTTCAATAGCTGGTATATCCGAATCATCCAAATAAAAACGTAATATACCGTTATCATTATAGTTGGCCACCGTAATCCATATACGTACTACAGCACCAGGTCCTTCTGCGTCAAACATAACAAATTCCCTACGTCCATCCTTTTCTTCCGTACGAAGAAACTGGCTAAAATCCCAATTAGCAAACCAGTCATAAGAACCTTTCACTGCATGATCTGAGAAACGGTCATAACTGCTGAACTGCCGCACAGTGTAATATGGAGATGGATAATCAACCAATGACTCACGGTTGGTCATCTCCTGCAACAAAGAGGAAAAAGTTATCTCATTACCATTAGCAAACGAAGAAAGTATAAACACCTGCATCAGCAAGACCAAAAAGAATTTACTACATGTCATTATTTGTCATGATATTAAAATTATACCAGATATTTTCTATACCAATACATAAGCTCCCTTACAGTCCATACATAGTCTTAGTCAGTATCCCGACGTCAAACGTTGGGGTGTATTCAAATATTTATGGACTACCGGATCTTCCAGTGCCTCTGGAGTATTCACAATAGACATCGGAATATAATACGAATCAGCCATATCAGTGAGCTGCTCAACAGACTGTTTCCCTTCACGGTATGTCAAATCAAACTCAAAATTCATTTCACCGGGAGAATCTACACAGAAGTTAACTACCCATAAGTTATTGTAAAGCATACCATAAAGTTCATTTTCTTTTTTAGGAGCATCCTGCAATCGCATCCCCATATGATGTCCTCCAAAACTGACAATTGGAACGTCTCCTGACGACCAGATCCGTGCACCATCCTCCGCTTCATATTTCACCCAGCTGTCTATAACAAAAAAGTCCTTGCATGAGTTAGGTATTTGTTCTTTGTACAGTTCATAAGGAATTCCTCCATTGGTAGCAACCGGTTGTCTACAATCCTGAGGAAAAGGAAACTTAGCATAGAATACTTCTGGTGCTATTGATGAAATTCTGTCAAAGAAAATATTAACCTTCGCTCTCGGAACCTCTTTGAAAATCTCAACCTGACGGTTCATATTCTTCACCCTTGGATGTTCCATATCCTGCGAAACAATCCATGAATAAGGTGTTTCTCTCACTTTAGCCTTACTTTTCGGTTTTGCCCACTCCATTCTAGTAATCTCATTGAACTTCTCTATACGTTGTGCTTCATCCATATGCATATAGATATCACCTTGAGACCATCTGTCCATATCATTGAAGTGTACTACCATGAAGTCGGCAAGCCCTTCCGTAAACAACGGTTCATCCATACCTTTCCAGCGTGCAGATGTCACCCAACCGTTCTTATCAAAAAATAACTCCGGCAAATCTATTTTCTTATCAATAATCTCTACCTCCGAGGTATCAAGTGCAAAACGAGTAAACGAATTAGCCGGCATATCAGATACCCAAAACCATGCCTCAGTTCCTCCGGGAATCGCCTCACGACTAGTATTAAGATTCTCATCAACTACCCAGCGCCAAACATAATCTCCCTCTTTAAACAAAGGATATGACTTTCCATTCTCCAAGTTTCGTACAGATTTATAGTCTACCTCCCTAAAACCGGTAACATCCAGTTTAACCCATCCTGTATAAGATGCATTTGCCGCATTAACAACATACAAACCAGCATCTGCCTGCGCGAACTTATTACGTGCCAGTTGTGCCAGTAAATATTTTCCCCGCTCCCACGGACGATAAGCAAAACCATTCTTTTCATTCAGCTGTCCTTGCGTATATAAACTATAAGGTGCCTCTGAAGTCTCATTAGAACCATATGTATGTTCAAAATAACGGCATAACAAACGGTTAATCTCTTTCAATTCATCTTTAGCTCCACTATTCAGTTCTCCCCATACTGGCGAACTGATCGCTTTTGTATGGTAAACAGCACGACGTGCCACTTCCATCTCGCGTGGCATAGCTGCACCACCAAAAGCCCACCAATCTTGCCACTCACCTTCGAAAGTTCTCAATTGATTTCCAATCTCCTTTTCTATATTCCTCATCGCCTCACCTGCTGTTTTCATACGCAACATAGGCTTGAAACCCATCTCATTCCATTTTTTGATAAAAGCAAGCAACTGTGGCATAGGACCATCATTATCACATCTCCACTCATTGGTAAAAGTCAATGTAAGGAAGGGGTAATCGTACCCTTTTTCTCTCAAATCCTTCAAGCGTTTCACACACACATCATATGCTCCATGCATAGATACATCATCAGTCTGTAGAATATTACCATTGCGCGGCCATGATGTTTGCGTATTGGCATATTCCCGCTGTTGTAAACGCCACTCCTTTTCCGCAAAGAAAAGATAACCTTGCCAATAAGGATATCCTGACCAAACCAAAAGTTTTCTATCATCAGGCATTTTCCACCAAAAAGCACCAGGTTGCTCTACCGGAGAACCACCCCAATGCGGATTAATGCCAGTCCAGATATAATGTATGTCACGGTCAAGTAACCTTGTTGCTGCTGCACGTGGGAAACCATTCACATCATGTTGCATACCCACTTCAATATCCAATTGAGACCACATATCTTTAGGAATCCAGTCAAACATCTCATCCCATTGTTCCTTATTGGCATAAGGGTGTATATGAAAAGGCATAGCATTGATTCCAATCTGTTTGTTTTCAATCATGTCTAGCATTGATTCCCGTCTGTCCTCAGAAGCTGAATTCCACCATGAGTAAAATGGATCTAACGCTTCTACTGTCCATGCAAACCGATTCTCCGGAATTTCATCTTTGGTCTTCAATGCCAAATCCAATGCCACATCAATAAAACGTTTATGCAAATCAACAGCAATCAATGCATGGTCAGTATAGCCATAATCAGTATGTGTGATATGAACAATATCAATATACTTAAATCCTAGTGTGTCTTTTCCCTCTACACTGCTCTCTACCGTATTTTCCGTTGTGTTTTGACAACTGCAAACCAAGGCGCCCAAAAGGAACAGTGCACCGATAAATAGTTTGTTAACTATACATTTCATAATATTCCGATTTTTGATATTTATTTTTTATTGAAAATACATACTTTACCCTGAGACCTTCCACTTCAGTCCACAAAATCTTTAGGTAATACCCCAAATTGTTTTAAGAAACATTTGGAAAAATAAGAAGGAGAATTGAACCCTACCATATAGCAAATTTCATTGACCCGATTTTCACCATCCTTCAACAATTGGGCTGCACGCTTCAGGCGTTCTATACGCAAATATTCATTAGGAGTCAAATCAAGTACTCCCTTTATTTTCCGATAGAAATTAGAACGGCTCATATTCAGCATTTCAGCCATATCCTCCATACTGAACTCCGGACTATGAAGATTAGAAAGAATTATTTCATTCAGCCTTTTAATGAATTCCTCATCAGCCTTTGTCAACGCCATTGTATTGGCAGCCACAAAGGGAGACTTGGCAAAAGTTTGACGTAGCGTTTCTCTATTCTTAATCAAGCTGGCAATCGCAGCCAAAAGATATTCCGGTGAGAAAGGCTTCTCAATATATGCATCAGCTCCTAGCTCCAACCCCTCTACTTTAGACTGTATATTAGTTTTAGCTGTCAATAGGATGATGGGGATATGACTATAATCCAATTTGGATTTTACAGTCTTGCATAACTCAAAGCCATCCATTAGTGGCATCACGACATCACTTACAATCAAGTTCACAAAATTTTCATCCAATATACGCAAAGCCTCTTCTCCATTGACAGCTGTCAGAACGATATACTCATGCGACAACTGCCTACTTACGAAAGAAAGCATTTCCGGATTATCTTCAACTACCAATACAGTATATCTGTTTTCATTATTTTCTTTAAGCTCCTCCCACTTCGCCTGGAGTTCGGCAGAAGGTTCCATATTACTGACATCCCCAGATTCCATCGTAATAGCATTATCTTGGGTGAGTGGTAGAGTAAGGCAAAATATATTTGCGTCTTCTCCCTCCACCATTCGTAAACTTCCCCGATGCAGTTCAGCCAAAGAACGGGAAAGCGCCAGTCCAATACCTGTGCCGGAAACCACCTTTCCATTTTCCTCCCCATTAAAACGGACAAATGGTTTGAATATTTCCTCCTTCATTGTATCCGGTACGATAGGCCCATCATTCACTGTCCGAATATGGAATATTCCATTCTCCACAGCCATATCCGTTTCCAAGAAAATCTGTACATAGTTCTCTGCATACTTCATGGCATTGCTCAACAGATTACTGAGTATCTTGGTAAAAGCTTCTTTATTGACATGCGCGTAGCAAGCCCGTTCAGGTATTTTCAAAGTGAGATCCAGTCCTTTCTGTTTGGCAAGAGAAGTAAATCTCAAATGTGTCTTCTGTACTACTTCCGTTATATTGCATCTAGTGAAATTCAAACTGAATCCTTGACTTTCAGTCTTGCGAAAATCCAATAACTGATTCGTCAGATTCAGTAAGCGTTCCGTATTCTGTTCCATGATATTCAGATCCTCACGAGTTTCCGCATCAACATCTTTTTTTAGAATGATATTTTCCAAGGGTCCTTTAATCAAAGTTAAAGGAGTACGTATCTCATGTGCCACATTCGTAAAGAAATCGAATTTTGCATTATAGATTTCACGTTCTTTCTCCTGCTCGAACTTTTCCATCTGCCTTTGTTGTTTTCTGTTATTCCGCTGCTTCAGATAGAGATAAAGATAGGCAAAGAAAATCAAGAACAGTAATGCATAAACGACATATGCCCAAACAGAAAGGTAGAAAGGCGGCAGAATACGGATATGTAAAGTCGTCTCTTCTTCATTCCATATTCCATCACTATTGCCTGCCTTTACCCGAAACGTATAATCTCCATAATGCAGGTTAGAATAAGTCACCAACGGACTCTCCCCTACAGTCAACCACTCACTATCAAAACCATCCAACTTATACATCAGTTTATTCATCTTCGGAGCCTGATACCCCAAAGCAGCAAGCCGGAAAGAAAAAGAATTTTGCTCCGCACAGAGTAACAACTTATCCGAGAAAGTAATATTTTCCTGTAACGGCGAATTCTCAGCACCAGCCCGCATCTCTTTATTGAAAAGGAGAAAATCGGTAATGACGGCAGAAGGAACATATTTATTTTCCGAGAATGTCTTTGGATTGAAGGCGACAAAACCGTCAATACTACCAAAATAGATAGTACCGTCCTTATCTTTAAAACTGGAACGATAGTTGAATTGGTCACTCGGCAACCCGTTCGCCGTCGTATATACTTTTACCACTCCTGAAGTTAAATCAAAACGGGCTAAACCATTATTCGTCGTTAACCAGAATACCCCGTCTTCATCTTCTGCAATTTGGTAAACCACATCATTCGGCAATCCATTACCGGTATCATAGCGTGTAAAGTTTTCTGTTTCCGGATGAAACAGACAGATTCCTCTTCCCTGGGTAGTCAGCCAGACATTCCGGCGTGAATCTTCAAAAACACTCAGAACCTTATTGTTGGAAAGGCTCTTTTCATCTTTTTCATTGTGTACATAATTCTTCCATTCTTTCTTGCTGACATCATAACGAAAAACCCCACAAACATATGTAGCCAACCACAAGTTTCCACTGGTATCTTCCTTAATGTCATACACAAATATTCCTACTAATTCCGGAATTATATCAAAACTGTCCGTTTGTCTGTTATAACGCATCAAGCCACATCCTGTCCCAATATAAATGTCCCCTGCAGCAGTCCTGCAAATAGCAAAAACATTATTGTCATTCAAGGAATGTGGGCCGCCGTCATATTGATATGACCTTACAATAGTTTCCGTACGGGTATCAATTACCTTCAGTCCTTTGGAAAAAGTTCCTACCCAAAGCTCATTCTCTACCGAACACAACCCATGCACATTTGTAAAACCAAGACTCTGAGTAAAGAACTTGAATTCCTTCGTCACCGGATCAAACCTATTCAATCCACCATCTTCTGTTCCAATCCATAACTTTCCCTGACTATCCTGGCAGAACTCACGTATCCGTTTCCCATGTAAGCCATCATTCACTCCCTTCGGATAATATCTTTCAAAACAAGTATATGAATGCGGATAGTAATTGATACCTCCAAAATAAGAGCCTATCCAAACGCCACCTTCGCAATCCTTACACAAAGAATAAACTGCATTATCCGACAGTGAATACGGATCATACATAGAACTTTTCAAATGCACATATTTATCTGTTCGAAGATTATAAATATAGATCCCAGACTCACATCCTATCCATAATTCATCGTCAGAAAAAGACATCAACTCACGGCACCATATCCGTTCCCCCGTCTCATCTGTCAACAGCAAATCGCGGACTTTTCCCGAACTAAGATTCATTTCCTTTATACCTCCACCGACAGAAGCTATGTAAAAGCAGTTATAAGCCCCCGGCAGTACCTTCATGAGCGGATCACCTTCAAAGACCTTCTTACCATCAGAAGAGACAAAAGGATGAATCGTCTTGAGTCCGTCTTTTGAATAGAACAATCCGTTTCCATAAATCCAAATCGTTTCACTGTTATCAAAAACAACACAATGTACATTCGAAGTCAAAAAAGGGAACTCCTTAAGTGTATGGTTCCTTAATGCCTTTGTCTGCAAATTATAATGGAATATACCCTGGCGTTCTACCGTAATCCATACATCTCCATTTTTGTCTCCAACAATCATGGCTGCAGCATTATCTATGGTAGTACCTTCATCACTTAACTGTTTGAAAGGCTCAAAAACATCTCTTTCCGGATAATATATATACAATCCCATATCCGTACCCACCCAAATATTGCCTTCCACATCTTCATATAGAGCAAGTATATAGTTGTTCCCAAGACTATGCTCATCTGTCCTATCATATTTGAATATCTTAAATGACGAACCGTCATAGCGGTTTAGACCGTCTTTGGTTCCAAACCACATAAAGCCGGCTTTATCTTGTAGAATATCGTATACTGTATTTTGAGATAGCCCGTCCCGGATAGTAAGACTATTAAGATAATAGTGCTCCCCGATTGTTTGTGCATAACAAGTGAAAAAACATATCAGGCATATAAAAGCTATCAGCATTTTCTTCAGATTCGTGTTCTTCATCGCTCTATTATTTAGACCTCAAATATAGGCCATTTTGCCAACGAACGATAAAAAATGCGTCCCAATGAATGAAAGATTCGTCCTATCCCCCTCTATCTCGCTAGATAAGGGGGATTTAGAGCTGCAATATTTCCTACTTCTTTTCTATCCGAATGCGCGCATCCACCGCTATCACCTGCTTTTCAGTCGCCAACAATGGATTGATATCCATCTCCTTGATTTCCGTTGCAAAGCGCAGCAAGGTGGAAAGCCGTACAATAATTTCGGCAAATTTATCTTCATTCACTCCCTTCTGCCCACGCGTACCTTTGATAATCTTATAGGCACGCAACGAGTGAATCATGGAGTAAGCCTCCTCGTAGGACAACGGTGCAAGACCGGAAGATATATCCTTCAGCACCTCCACAAAAATACCGCCCAGACCGCAGAGTACCACATGTCCGAACTTCTCTTCATATTTGGCACCGATAAACAATTCCGTCCCTTTCAACATCGGCTGCACCATGATAGCACTAGCTTCGGGAATCTGCATCATACGGTCGAATTCCAATGCCAAATGCTGTTCACTCTTGATATTGAGCACAACACCGCCCACATCCGACTTATGCACCGGCCCCACCACCTTTGCCACCACCGGGAACCCCGTGCGACGCGCAAAGGCAAGCACTTCTTCCTTGTTGTCCGAAACAAACTCCTCCACAATAGGAATACCTGCAGAGCGGAGCAATGCCTGCACATAGTGCGGGGCGATATAACCGTCCGCAGGAATGGAATCTATAATCCGGCGGATACGGGGAACATCCACTCCAAAGAGCTCAATTTCATTATTGGCAGGCCGCGGGGCATTCATTATCCGCGAAAGTGCCGTACCCAAAGTCACTTCATCGGCAAAGTTCACATGGCCTTTTGCCAGAAAAGCAGCAACCTCGGCTCCTGCCGTATTGATGGAAGGAAGAATCGGAAAAATCGGCTTCTTGCAATGCAGCATCTTCTCGTGCAGCACATCATACATTTCAAACATGGTCACCAGCCCCGGAGTGCCGAAAATAGCCATTACAGCATCAATATTGTCAAACTTCTCCTCACAATACTCCAGACAGAGGCGCAGATGTTCCGGCGTACCCGTAGCCAGAATATCAATGGGATTCCCCACAGCCGCACCGGGGAAAAGCTTACCCTTAAGTTCCTCCGCCACCGGTCCTTCCAGTTTCGGAACATTCAGTCCACCCTTACTCAATGCATCGGTCAGCATCACTCCCGGACCGCCGGCATGAGTAATGATGGCGAAGTTTTTCCCTTTCAGTTCCGGCAGTGTGAAGATACAACCTACGGTCGTCAACTCCTCGCGCGAATAGCAACGCACAATACCCGCCTTACGGAACAAAGCCTCTACCGCCGAATCGCTACTGGCAATGGCCCCCGTATGCGAACTCGCCGCCCGGCTGCCGCTTTCGCTACTGCCCGCCTTGATGGCCGCAATCTTGCAGCCCTTCTTGATGAGCGAGGATGCATGAAACAGCAGACGGTCGGGGTCACCGATACTCTCTATATAAAGAAGTTTTATTCTGGAATCCGCTTCCGGATTGAAGTGTTCGTCCATGTATTGCAACACATCCTCCACGCCGATTTGCTTGGCATTGCCCACAGACCATACAGAGTTGAACTGCAATCCCTTGGTCACGGCGCTCTCCAATATGAACACCGCTGTGGCACCGGAGCTGGAAATCAGGTCCACCCCTTGCGGATGCAGTTGCGGGATGGGCTGGCTGAATACACTGTGATGCCACGAGTTCATAAAACCGATACAGTTGGGGCCTATCAGAGAGGCTCCATACCGGTTCACCGTTTCCAGTATGCGATCTTCCAGCACAGCACCCTCATGGGTCTCCTCACCAAAACCGGCAGAAAGGATAATGAACGCCTTCACCTGCTTCTCCGCAGCAAGCATCTCCACCGCATCGGGACAAAGCGCGGCAGGTATGGCAAGGATGGCAAGGTCCGTATCGGGAATGTCCTTCACATCCGCAAAGGCAGCAACACCCTGCACTTCAGTCTCTTTCGGATTCACGGCACGAAGCTCACCGGTATATCCGCCGCTAAGCAGATTTTTCAGGATAGCCCCTCCGGGTTTGTGTACATTGTTGGATGCCCCCACTACCACAATACTGGCCGGGTGAAGTAATTGGCTTGTTATCATAGTCTGTTTTACATTAAGTTAATGATTCATGCACAAATATACATTTTCCATACATAAAAGCAATCGGTAAAAGAGAAAATAAGCTTAATCCCTTTGCAAAATATAAATAAGTTTACGGAAGTATATATATTTGTGCCATCAATAACAATACGCAGAAAACTACCCTATATGGAAAGCCGTGTCAAAGAGATAGATTATCTGAAATGCATCTTCATCACCCTGATGATTATCTTCCACCTTGTATATATAGGCGACAAGTATCCGTATGCGAAACAAATCGTCTATACGTTCCACATGTCCGCTTTCCTGATTATTTCGGGCTATCTGGCCAATAACCGGAAGGATGCCCGAAGCTTTCTCCGCAAGTTTCTATGGATTTTCATTCCGTATGCCTGCATGGAGGCGGCCTATACGGTGATGTCGCATTTCCTGCCCGTACGCGAAAGTGTAGATGCCATTACTCCTACCGTATTGCTCGACAAGATATTCCTCCATCCGATGGGGCCTTACTGGTATCTGCATACACTGATTCTGTGCAGCCTCATCTATTATATCACATTCCGCTATGTAAGGCTGTCGGTTGTCTCCCGGCTGGTTGTGACCGGTGTCTGCCTGTTTGCCCTTTCCCATTGGGGAGGATTGATGAACTTCTCCAATGCCCTCTATTTCCTTATCGGCATGACAGTGAGCCAAAGCGGGCTTCGTTTTACACAAGTCTTTCGCGCCACAACCTTCGCCATTGTTCCATTCGTAATACTATGCTGTTTTCCCGCCAATCTGGATAGGGGTACTCTGGCAGGAGTCGCCATCACCTGGCTTTCCATCAGCCTGCTGTTGGCAGCCTACGGCTATCTGCCGGTACAAGCCAAACGGCTTGCCTTCTTTATAGGGCGCAATACGCTGGTCATACTCCTTTTCTCACCCATTTTCACCATTCTGTCCAAGGCGTTTCTGCCCGTGTTCGCCTTCGACCCTACGGGGATGCTGTTCCTTGTCACTGCCACCGCCTTCACTCTTAGCGGCTGCATGGGTATGGCGTGGGCTATGGACAAGATGCACGTTTCCAGATTCTTCTTCGGGAAGAGGACTATATTGTGCTGAGACGGTTCACGTCTTCGCACACAAAGGGAAGTTTCACCACAAACTCCTTTTCGTCCTTAAGAATCTCCACCAGCGTGCCGTATAGGGCATACTGCCGTTGCAGGTTCTTCAATCCCGCTCCATTACTGGCCACATAGTTGCGCAACTGAAGATTGTTGCGTACCGTAATCCCTTCGTTTCCTATGGATATATGGACTATCAGCGGCGACTTCTTTGTACTGATATTATGCTTCAAGGCATTCTCCACAAGCATCTGTATGCTGGCAGGAATGACGAGACAATGATGATTCCGCAAATCATCTTCTATCTCCACATGCAGCGCATCGCCAAAGCGGATATGCTCCAGGTATAAATACGACTCTACGAACGACAGTTCTTCCTGCACGGTCACCGTAGCTCTGCCATGCGTAGTGAGCAGATAACGGTACACCGTAGACAGCTTCTTGGCAAATCGGTTCGTCTTTTCGGTATCCTGATAAGCAAGGGAGGCAAGGATATTCAGACTATTGAATAAGAAATGGGGATTAATCTGGTTTTTCAGCACCTCGAACTGATACAGCGCCTTCTCCTTCTCGATGACAGCCATCTGCTTCTCCATCTCCGAACGTTGCAGGCTATAGAAGAATATCTCTATCTGCAGAACGATAATCCAGTTCCACGGCACTACCGGCAGGGAGTTTCTCAGGATATGCCAGAAATTTCCATGCCCGCCCATCAGCAGGAAGTTCAAGATGTACGTCAACAGAACAGCCAGTGCAGTGGTCAACACAATATCCACCAGAATCCTCACCGCATTGTTGCGCTGTTTCAGTCTTTTATATATCAAGTTGATAACCCCAAAGTCGATGAACCCCAGCCCTATGCACAAAGGAAGATTCAGAAAGAACTGCACCATGATATTCGCATACCACGGCTTACCGCTGATGACGTTATAAACGCACCCTATGACAAGCAACGAGACGGAAACCGTCAGTATAAAAAGGAATATGTATCTCTTATGCCTCATAACTTATAACTCATACCACTCCGTCCACCCATTTCAAGAAATCGGCCACGCGACTGCGGCTCACCAATACCTCGTGCGGGCACTCCGGCTCGAAGTAAAGCTTCAAGCGACTGCCGAAGTACCTGGAACTCTTCCGGATGGACCTAATGTTGGATATGCAGCTCCTTGAAACCCTAAAGAAAACATCCCTATCCAGCATTCCCTCCAACTGGTCCAGCGAGTAGCTGATGATATACCGTTTCCCGGAGAAGAGGTGCAGATAAGTCAGCTTGTCCTCACTATAAAAGAAAGCGACATCCGGAGTTTCTACGTAGCGGAAGGTATCGCCTACCTGCACCAGAAAACGGTTCTTCTTGTTGGCTGCCAAGTAGCCGAGTTCCAGTTGCCGATATTCGGGAGCCGCAGAACGGAGGGCACTGTTGTGCTCGAACTTGCACAAGGCTGCTTCTAGGTCGCTTTCTTCAATGGGTTTCAGCAGATAGTCGATGCTGTTTACCTTGAAAGCTTTGATGGCATATTCGTCGTAGGCGGTGGTGAAGATAACGGGCAAATCGACGGGACACTGCTCGAATATCTCAAAGCTCAACCCGTCGGACAAGCGGATATCTACAATCATCAAGTCCAGGCTGCCCTGACGCAAGAGCAGTACAGCCTGCTCCACGCTCTCTGCCCAGCCCGCCAACTGCCAGGAAGGGCGCAGCCGTTGCATCATACGCTTCAGCTCTTCGTAGGCGAAGCGCTCATCTTCTACTAATAAATACTTTACCATAAAACGTGTCTGTTATTGCGACAAAGATACTATTTTACCTCTTGTCTTTACTAAAATGGCATTTGTCATTTCAGCGTATACCTGAATCCCACCGTCAGGCGCAGAGTCGGTCTGAAGCAAGGCTCGTCCTCATCGTTCTTGAAGTTATTGAGAAAACCTTTCAAACTACGGTCCGACATACTTATTCCGCGTATCCAGTTACCGCCCACTCCCAGATAAACAGCCGTCTTCCTACTCAACTGGTACGAAGGACTGATGTATGACCTCAGCATGACGGTAGAATAGATTTTCGATTTCCCGTCGACTTCCATCACGGCAGACATGCCGTCCATATCGAGGGCGGTCAGTTCCAGCTTCAGCTTCTTGTTCAGCCAGGTGGCGACGGACACTTTCATGCCGCTGGACATATCCACTTTCAGCTCATACCTGCCGGCATTCCTCCAACTGAAGTACATCATGGGCAGTATCATCGGGATACCGTAAGAGTTCGTCAACCCCGCACCGATGCCCAAGTCGAGGTTCTTCCGCAGTTTATAGACAAAGATGATTGCTCCATTAGCCAGTAGGGTCTTCATGGAAACCCCGTCCAACGGGGCATAGACACCGCTGCCCACAGAGGCTATGATACTCCACTTGTCGGACAGGGGACGGATGTGGGAGATATTCAGACTGGCATTCAGCAGATTGTCCGGATTCAACTCCCGCGCCTGCCCCTTATTATGGAATACGCCATAGGCAGCATTGACGGTTGCCGACCACGCCACCAGCCTGCCCTTGTCGTCATGCCTGACGGAAAGCGGCAGGTTATACCTTCCCGATACCATCATCAAGCTGCCCGAACCATACTCGTTGCCGAGGTCATCCTTCAACGAACTTTCGGGCAGATAGTCGTAACTGATATAGCCTTGCCCCCGGCAGCAGAACGGCCACGCCGCAAGCCACAACACCAATAGAATCACAGAGTTTGTCTTCATGGGAATATGCAAATGTTTTCTGCAAATATAG
>ERZ812616.935-NODE-935-length-36423-cov-8.137951_pt1 | contig 36423 bp, 24 predicted proteins | sample MGYA00376249_ERZ812616 | MGnify/ENA primary metagenome ERZ812616 (study PRJEB26924, sample SAMEA4378265) | human gut metagenome | biome: human gut; feature: human-associated habitat; material: faeces | place: China | collected 2013 ...
TCAGAAAGAGAGAGTTGTCAGGATTGGTGTACCGGATGATACATATGATAAGATATATGATATGATTTTGATGGATATCCAGATGCCGAATATGGACGGCTATGAGGCGACCAAATGTATCAGACATTTACAGGATATAAAAAAGGCAGAGATCCCGATTATTGCCATGACAGCAAATGCTTTTCAAGAGGATGCTGAAAAGTGTATTGCTATTGAGATGAATGCACATCTGGCAAAACCTTTGGATATTGAGAAGATGGAGCAGACTATCTGTAAACAGTTAAGAGATGTAAAGATTGAAAAATAGAATATAGGATAACCGTATAAAAATGGAGCATATTAGTTTATGCTCTGTTTTTTTGCCTTAAAATTCAAAAAATCAGGAACCAGGACTCCTTGGAACAGTAGGAGGTGGTTTATGACTAATATATGTACGCTGGACAAAAAATCAATGTGCAAAATAGCAAAAGTTTATCCTAATCCCTGACAATACAAGCTTTCATACGGCTATATGCTCCGAAAGCCTTATGAAAGCAAGTTGTAAAATCATTAAACGGTTGTTTTTATAGGATTATAGGCGAAAAAGTATCATCGTTCAGTAAGTAACGTTGCCATGGTATGCGTTGGGATCGAGTATATATGCCACACGGAAGAAAATAGGTATTACTGGGTGAGCAGTAGTATGAACAGTAACAAATTATTGCAAAGCACAAGGAATGCTTGCATTTTTGAGACACGATAGGTAAAATAGAGAACATAGATTGCACGGAAGAGTGGAGATTAAAATGAAGAAAAAGACAGGAAAACGGCTCCGGCATGGCAGTCTTGCCGGAGCAATTTTTGTTCTAGGAGTGCTGATCCTTGTCGTGGGCGGAAGCTTCGCGGCGTACACTAATTTTCAGAGTGTAAAGCGTGTCGTATCGACAGGAACACAGAGCGATACAATGTTTGGTTCGAATTATCTGTCACTGATAAGCCTGACGGATGAAAATCCTCCGGTGAAACGGATTTCACTCGCAGAAAGTGACAATTATTACACCATTACGGTAATCGTGTGCAATTATGTGTGGGGCGATGAGACTCTTTATAACCCGAAGAACATTACCTACACAGTCAGTGCAGTCCTGACTGCCACAGACGGCGGAGAAAACCTTCCGGGTGGAATTACAGACATCACGATGAGCGGGAAAAAATTTAATGCGGATGGAACATGTACCCTGACAGGACAGAAACTGGCAGCGGGAAAAGCAGAAAAAAACAGTTATTCCTTCCAGATTCCAAAAGCGTTGAAAGACAAGATCAAAATCCAGATAACGGCGGAACCGGATTCCAGTTCGGCAGACGCGGTCAATTCGCAGAAACTGGCAGCAATTCTTTCGTTTGCAGATTACAAAGTGACAAAAAACTGGACGGGAAAATTCCTTGATTCCACAATTAACAAGAAGCCATTGGATTACGATGCATTCAATTATGAAATATCAGGAAATGGAGAAGGAAAGGTGACGGTCACCTGGGATGATAAGCTGCAGCTGAGCAGCTGGACTGTAATAGGTGGGAAAAATACCACAGTCCCGGAGCAGGGGAAGCATTCGTATGTATTTGATGTGGACGCTTCGACAACCGCAATCCAGTTCCAGTTTTACAGAAACCCGGACAAACCGTTGGAGGAGAAAGAGAATAACTGGATTTCTTTTGGAAGTCTTGTTACTGTTTCCTACCAGGAAAAGAAAGCAGAAGGGGCAGAGTGAGTTAGAAAAATGAGTGGATTATAAGGTCTCCTACTATTTTTACAGGCAGGATAGGATTGATGAAAATGAGAGTACATAAAAAGATAAACTGGATGAAGCGTATGGTAGCGACCGGAATGGCGGTCTGCATGGTACTGACGACACCGGCATCGGCACTGGCAGGGGCAGAAGAAGGCACGGAAACGCAGACCATATCGGAAGAAGCAGCAGGCGAATCCATTCTGGATACCGGGGCAGGCTCTGTAGATGCAGGGGAAGATGGCGGAATCGGAGGACAGACGAAAAGTACAGAGCAGAGCGGGACAGAAAACCGGACAGACAGCGCAGAACCGACAGAAAAAGGCGGCGAGACAGGAACAGCAGAAAATGAAACACGGCGGGACGGCAGCGATGCGGAAAGCCAGGCGGATGCGGGAAATCAGACTCCGATGCTGACACTGAATGAGGCAGTTGAGCTTGCTAAACATGGCGAAGCAAAAGACAAATTAAAAGTTGAAGCAAATACCCGGACAATAACGGTAACAGATGGAATCGGATTGATCCTGTTATCCAATGTGAAGCCTTCAGAATATAAAGAGTATACAATAAACCTGGTTACAACTTCAGGATGGGATCTTACGGGGACAGCAGAGATTGAAGGGAAGACTTATAGCTTTCTGGGACTGGGTGATGATGCCAATCCGTATGAAGGAAAATTTGAATTTGATAAAAAAACAGTGGCAGAAAATTTCTCAATAACCACGACGAAAGCACTGTTTCATGCGCTTTCAACGAAAGCAAAATTGGATCCAATTTCCTTTAGCATTTCAGCGACTTTTTCCATCACCACGAAACCACTTTTGGCAGAAAAACTGAAAAATAGTGGAGATGGTACAAAATTAACTTCAACGGTTGTACTTAGCAATTTGAATTCGGGTGACGTACAAGAAGCAGCAATCGGCGGTTTGATTGGCACGATGGAACAAGGCAGCAGTGCAGAGATCACTTTTACAAATAATTTCTCAAAACCGTTGAAAGTCAGCGGAGAGAGTCATACAGGTTTATTCTGTAATACAATGGAATCAGGCGCATCTCTGACTGCGACTTTTAATAATAATAATGATAAGAATATGGTTAGTGTCGAAGCAACCGCATCAGAAGCAGATGCGGGCGGATTTGTCGGCCGGATGAACGTAGACAGCCAATTAACGATTGCCGGAACTTCAGCAGCGCAGGTAAGTTCTGCGTCCGGAAATGCCGGAGGACTGGTCGGAAGTGTGACAGATGGAAAGATCAGCGTTCAGGCAGGAAATGGAAAAAACGAAGCGGATGCCGGAAAATTTGCGTTTGCGGATACACTTACTTTAAAGGCAGGCAGTGATAAAGCAGCAGGCGGACTGATCGGAGCGTATTCGGTTACGAAAGGCGGCACTGATAACGGTACTGTCAATTCAATCAGCTACGATCTTTCTGAATATGAGTTTCACAGAATTGATGTTTCCAGTGGCAAGGATGTCGGCGGATTATTTGGCGTACTGAAAAACACCAGTACAAGTTCCACTACTGTGGCTGTCTCAGGAAAGACAACAGGTGCCATCACGACAAACGTGACCAGTGAAGTGACAAATCTGGGCGGACTGATCGGAGCCTATGACACTGTAAAAAGTACAGATGGAAATAGTGCAGCCGTTATGAAAAATACACTGGCCATAAAAGGAACTTTCAACTCCGCTGGTTCAGATATCGGGGCAGTTTCCACAGGTGGAAGCAAAGCAAATACCACGTATGGTGGAGTGATCGGTGCTGTATCCGGCAGCAGTTATGTGGAAATCGAAAATGTGTCTGCCTCTATAGCAGATATGAAAAACAGTAATACCACAAGTGTTGGCGGTCTGGTGGGAAAGCTGAATGACGGTTTCATCAATGTGGGAAATGTGACACTTACGACGGCAGCTGGCAATGACCTTGGAAGTACAAATCCAAAAGTTCCATCCAACGACACGGATCAGGTGGAAGGTCATGGCGGTCTGATCGGTCATCTGGTAAAGGGGGTACTGCGCCTTCATGGAGAGACAAATTTAGAGAATCAGAAGATTACAACTGCCTATAACCATGTAGGACAGATTGTGGGATTCAATGAAAATGGTCTGATCTATGCTCTTGGAAATGGTAATGGTCTGGATGCAGACGGAAAAGGCTGGAGCCTGACCCGTTATTCCGGCACGGATCGAGGCGGTTCAGATATTGGAAACTGGGGGGCTGTGATTCGACTTGGGGGAAATCTGTCTGAAGGCGAAGATGGAGTCTTTACCTTTGATGAAGTAGCTCATACCGTTACGATAAACAGTTCTGTAGAGAATGAAACTAAGGCGGATATCAATGGTGCAAATCAGTTTGCGGCATATGCGCTGGCATTCGAGTTTTCCATGACCGATACGGGAAAGACGGAAGCACTGAATCTTAAGAGTAAGGTAGATCGGGACCAGAAACAGACAGTAAATCTGACCGGAGATGCAAAGCTTACCAATACAGGTATTATTGGCATCGGTAAGGATAACGTAGAGAAAGGTAAGGCACATCAGTTCAAAGGAACGCTGGATGGTGGCAATTATACGATTACATTGGATATTGGAGCTGCATATGGCAAAAATAGTTCTGGAGATGATTATGCAGCCGGACAGCTCTATGCAAAGCGAAGCGACCAGCGAGATACGCATTACAGTCTGGCACTGATTCCCTTTGCCAGGGATATAACAATTTCCAATCTTACGATTGATGGTAATGTCATCTGCAAAATACCGAAGACGGTAAATCAGGAAGTAAAAGACATCAAATATCCAGCATTTGTCGCAGGGGCAATAGGCCTGGCAAGTGGAAAGACAAAATTCAACCATGTTACAGTAAATACCAAGAGTTCTGTAACAGAAGAAGCAACAGATGCAAAGAAGCTTCTGGCTTGGCAAGGAGGATTTCTGGCTCGATGCGAAGGAAGTACGTTAACCTTTACAGATTGTACATGGGGGAATACTGCGAGCCTTGAGGATAAACGTAATACCGACAACCATAGAATCGGCGGCCTTGCGGCGGAAGTGATGGGTGGCTGTACCGTAACTGTGAGTAACACGACCTTAAGCGGTTCCATTACATCCGCATCGCAATCCAATGCCAATGTCGGCGGTCTGATCGCAGTCAGCCGTGGGGAAGATTCGAATAGCAAGGCAAAACCCAGCACGATAGAGATTTCTGAATTATCGGTAAATGGTGAGACGGTCACAACATCATCAGCCACAACAACCAACGGCGGTCTGTTGGGCTACCAGTGGAAGAATACGAATGTTGAGTTTGCTGCGAATGCCGGAGTGACTATATCAGGCTCGACGCTAAATGCAGGCACTGCCCAGTTTGGTGGACTTGTCTATCAGGCAACCGGATACTGGAATGCAACTGCAAAGGACAGCATTGTATTTACGACAGGCACAGATAATAAAGCAAATATTTTTACAGGAAAATCAGAGAAAGAGAATCCAAGTGGTCTGCTGGTGGGAACCGGTCTGCTTACGGAAACGAATACAGATCAGACCAAGACAACCTCTGCCCTCTATCTGGAAGTGGGCACATGGGGAAGTGCGGTGGATTCCGCTTATAAAATTAACGATAATGCAGTTGTACTGAAAATAGGCGATTCAAAGTACTTTGATGAACTGGCTGGCATTACCAGATTTAATGATACCGGGAACAGCAATGCAGTAGTTTCTCTTGCAGTACGTGACAGCAGTGGAAAAGCAGCTTTGATTGATAAGGACAGTACAACAACAAATACATACACGGGTCAGATAGGAAAAGAAAATTATAAAAACACAAAGACAAGATACTACTACAATCTGGACAGCTACAGAAAAGACAAGTATACAACGGATCTTAAAAATATCACTTCGGAACCGGATTTAGTTTTGTGGAGTGCAGCCCAGTATGCTGCAGAAAATATCAGAACGTGTTTCAGGAAGAAAATCACCAGTACACCAGATAATATTTTTGTGACAAGCATATCTGGAAACCTGAATCTGGATGGATATTCGTATTATCCGGTGACACCGCTTACCTCGGTACATATTGGCTCGGAAAGTAATATTGGTTCAGATACAAACCTGACCTTTGCCTACGATGCAATGAATACGATAGAAGGAACAAACAAATCATTTTCGGATGCAGAACATCAGCATTACCTGATGCAGCACGGATTGCTCTATAACACTTCTCATGGTGTGCTGGTAAATAAGACTTCTTTCGCAGGTGCGGTAGGAAAAGAAGTTTTTAAAAGTGAAGAAAATACAGACGGTTCAGACAACAGTACACAATATAATTCCGGTGCACTGATTTATGGAAGTGTCATCGGAAATCCGATCAGCAATATTGTTGGAATCACTCTGAAAAATGTGACATTGGATGGAATCAGAGTGACAGGTGTAGAAAAAGGCAATGGTACCACCTATGCGCCACTTCTGATCAATCGAATTGCAAAAGCAGCAAAATTGACTGTGGATAAGCTCTCCACCAGTGATAAATATATGCCAGGAGAGGGCGAGAATAAAGAAACTGCGTATGCTGCAACCAGTCTAGTCGGCTCCGTCGGTGACAAGACAGCATCCAAGCTGACTCTTTCATTTTCCAATATTGCACTGGACGGACGTGTAGCCGAAGATTCAGAAAAATCTACCTCTGTGTGGAATAATGGAACCGAGCAGGTAGAGTATCACACAACTCATACGATATTTACCAGGGCAATCCTTATGGAGTACTTTATGTATTCTTCCGATGGTTCCGGTACGTATAACTTTAACAGTACCGATAATAAAGTTACTTATGGTGTGGAGCTGACGAATACAGGGACAATTGGTCGAAATCCGGATAAGCAGTATCAGTACTATGATGTGGACAGCTATATCACAGATGAGAAGAATAAAAATGCGAATGAAGCTTATGTGAAAGACAGATATAAGGACACGAATTTTCTTCGTTATGTCAGGGTAGCACAGAGTATTGAAGAAAGTACATATGAGTTGGATATCAACCAGAAATCTACTGGTCTGCTGAAAGGCTGCGGTACCTATGGGGATCCGTATATTATTGAAGACGCACTTCAGCTGAGTTCACTGGCTTCTTATATCAGTACCCCGGACAGTATTTCAAACTTTCAGGTAGCATTTAATTCAAAAGTCCTGGAAAGTCAGACACAGACAGCAGAGAACTACCATACGCAGGGGAATGCTACTTCTGCTACTACAGGCACGGATATTACCTATACATGGGAAAATAATGCATGGAAAGCGGATGGAGCAACAGATACAATAGATACAGCTAAAGCAACCAGCTATCTGTTAAATGCGTATTACAAAATCGAGAAAGACATTACGATTTCCGCAGAAACCTTCAGCGGACTTGGTACACTGACGAAACCATTCAGCGGTGTGATTGTTGGTTCATCTGATAACGACAATCCCATCACTGTAAGTATGAAAGGATCGAACGTGAACAAAGACAGCTTCGGCGGTCTGATTGCCTACAGCCGTGGAAGCGTAGTAAAAGATCTGACGGTGGACTATTCAGAGGCAAAGATTCAGATGCAGGCTGCAAGTTTGCCGGGAACAGAGAAAAATCCATTCTTTGGCGGAGTTATCGGTTATTGCATGGGTGGTGATACCATTATTGATCATGTGTCCGTACGGTATAGTGAAAACACAGTATCATTTAGCGGTGACTATGAAAAGTTAATAGCAGCCGGAGGATATGTCGGTCTGGTTGGTGGGGCAACCCACGTAACCGAAGTAACCGAAAATAGTGACTATGAAAAAACCGGCGGTGGTGTGGTATTCCGCAACATGGATAAAACAACAAATACCTTTACGGCGGTATGTGTGGAAGCGGACGATACAAACAAAACAGTAAATATGTTAAATGATGATGGTACACCCAATGGTAAATCGACTACAAAGGGCGGTGACTATTTCTATCGCAACCCCTATGTTGGCCGTGTATTAGATGGCTATGCATGTGCAGAAAACTGTACTGTAAAAAATACCGATAAAAACTATACCATTCCAAGTTTACAGGCAGGGACAAGTGACCTGACGGTATCCGAAGATAATGGTGTATTAAACGCTACTGTAGCGTCTGCACAGGGACTGTGGCTGCTGTCCGCGATTGTAAACAGTGGTGCGGGAGCGATGGATTCTACAGGGAGTTATACGGATGTAGACGACGGGGTGGTTGATGCGTATCAGTATGGAAAACCACGTACTGCGACGTATGAAGGAATCGGAACAGATGCAGGAACAGATGCAGGTACAAGGCTTGCAGATGAAAAATACTGGGGTGGAAATGCAGGTTCTGCAGGAAGTGATGTTGCAAAAAACAGAGTTTCTTATCTGGTGAAGAACTATACAACAGATATCACAGCAGCAAGGCTGGCAGGAAAGAGCAGTGATACAAAGACAGTTACGAATATCCCGGTTAATCTTACATTCCGTGTAGAAAGCATTAATATGACTGCTTATGGCAATGGGTTCCGGGGGATTGGATGCAGTTATGGGGAGAATAAGGTTGTTTGGAATAAAGATTGCAGTATTCCAAAAGTATATCGGCGGAATCTTCTGATAAAGAACATTTCTGGTAATGAAAAAAATGCCACGATGATTACATTAGACATGAATCAAAATGAGTACGGAATCGAATATAAAAATGGTTCATGGCGAAATCAGGGAGCAGGAGTATTTGTCGATTTTCATTTTAGCGATGTGTGTAGTGTGAGCAATCTTGCAATATCAGGAAACGTTAAGATCGGTCTGTTTGATAAAACAAATTCAAATTTGTGTTCTGTGGAAGAATCAGATAACAAAATAGGTGTTGGTGGATTTGCTGCGAGAACGGCCAATTCTACAGGTACGGTTACTTTTCATGAGTTTTCACTGAAGAACATTAATGTATATGGTGGCACAATGACAGGAGGAGCCATTGGGTATATTGATGGATATAATAGTAATTCTAAGAGAAATGTAACTTTTAACAACTGGTCTATTGAGAATGTAAATGTATTAAAATGGGTTCAGAACGATGGCAGTTCGGGTGGATTAGTTGGATGGAATGTTGGATATGGTACTTTGGAAATCACAAGAAATTCTAATGAGGATGTTAATATCGAGAATCTTAAAGTTACTACAATTTCAGATAGATATGCGACAGCAGCAGCAGGAGGCCTTGTCGGCGCTTGTGACTTTTCTGGTGTGAATATTAAAAATGTGAATGCAAATAATGTGATGGTTACCGGAGAAAAAGTTCGAGATGTTGCTGGTTTGATTGCAGGAAAAAGAAATGGAACAAATATAAACATTAATGTGAGTAGTTGTGTCCTACATTCTATTGAAGTAAACAATCCGATAGAAATTAAGAGCGATATTTCTACAGGAGGCATAATTGGATATCATGATAGTCGATTGATTATTTCGGGGGTAACCATGGATTGTAATTCAAATATTAACGGACAGCGATACACAGGTGGTTATGTAGGTCAGTCAAAAGCCGATGTTCAGATCAGAAGTTGTTCGGAAAAGAATAGCTATGTAAAGAGTGATAAGCAAAACTGGGTTGGCGGTTTTATTGGTTATCTGAATAAAGGATGTACAGCCACATTCCAAACATGTAAGGAAGAAAAGGTGAATATTCTTGGGCGGTATGTTGGTGGTCTTGTCGGAACCAATGATGGGAATATACTTGCATCGAATGTAGAATTTAATCAGGTCATAGCAGTTACTAAATATAAGGATACCAGATGTGCAGGATTATTGACAGGATCTACAAATAATATGTCTAATAGTAATAGTGTGAAAGGTTACAATATTCTTGCAGAGTCGTGCAAAGTCGGATATGCTGCAATTTCAAACGTTGAAGATTTATCAAGTGCGTCGATTCAGCCTATAAACGATGTAGGATTCTGGATTGGAATAAGTGGATCAAATGATGCTATCAATCTGACAGCAGTTTCTGCCTACGGCACTGTTTTACCACAGAAAGACATTGGAACTCCTCAAAACGGTTCTGCTTCCATCATCTACGCCGATGCCAACGCTGATCAGACCTACCAGCCAACCGACTCCACAGCGAAACCATCCTCTTCCGCCAGCCCATGGGTAGATGTCAACCCAAAGAGTGATGTGCCTTTTGCAGATGGAACAGTTATGACCGGTAATGCGGCAGGAACCGGAACAGCCAGTGCAATTTTAACCGAACTGGGCAGAGACTCTCATGATTCAGCTTACTACTGGAATGTAGACGATAGAACGAAAACCAGTGTTGCAAAACTATTAAGTCTAACAAACGACGCGTATCTTACAACTTACAGAGTCGAAGAAAACGCAACTACAACGGTAGACGAAAATGTTGACTTCCCGGTGCTTGTTGTAAATAATACCGCAGATGTGGATGGAATGATCTGGGACTATATTGCAGCAATGACAAATGTGAGAAATGGAGATACAGCGAAGAAACAGAGGAAAGACATTACAGCAACGAGTTATAAATGGGACAGCAATACTCATAATTTTGCACCTCAGACAAATGCAAGCTTAAGTGTCAGCTCAGGAAAGAAGCTTTCCATCACCCCGAACGCATATGATAACCAGTGCAGTCAGTTTACATTGCTGGATGTGACCTACACAGATCCGACAGACACTACAAACCAACATGTTTTCCATCTGTACATTCCGGTGCTTGTGAAAAAGGTTCTCTATATCAATTTCAAAACAAGGTTTCTTGCAGGAACGGATTACTGTGCATCGGATTATCCTATGACAGATATAAGCAGAAATCATTATGCAACCGCAGACTTCAATGAACCATTGACGGCATTGATAGAATACAGCTATGAGAAAGAGACAGACTGGCAGTCCATGCTGGACAATGGTGAGAATCTGCTGTGGTATTATGACAAGGTTCTGGATCTGGCATCGGGCAGTTCTGGTAATACACAAAAACTGCTCCCGGAAGGAACAAGGCTGACGTTGGTAGACAGACAGACCAAACAGTATTATATTTATACGATAGACGGAAACGAGGATTTGCACAGATTTAACCTTGCAAATATGACAGTGCCAGGTAGTACCGGTCAAGGTCAGACACCTCAGAAATTCGCTCCTGTTTATATTTGCGATTTACTTGGGTTGAAGGCAGAGCAGGTATTGGAACTGAAAAATGGAACAACCTATTATGTGAAGGAGACAGAACCGTCCAAAGCAACGGTCAGAATCGGCGCAGACTATTACCGGAAAGCGGAAGAAAAGGACAAAGATGCAGAAAAATATCGGATGACAATACCAGGAACAGATACTTCTTTAAATTCACAGGAATGGAAGGAAGAGTACTATCTTACCATTCAGATTCCAAAGACAGATGGAGTATCCATTGTAAACAACCGATTGTATGCCGCAACAATGTCACGCAAGGAAGGTACGCTGCCGGCTGTTATTAAATCGGATAAGGATGCGGATAGTTCTGCTTACGTAGTATACAATGGAGTTCAGCAGACGTTCAGCATTTTCACCAGCCGTATTCATAATGGAAGTCCGATGGGAGATACTGCGATGGAAAACGGAGACGGTATCAAAATTAAGCTGATAGGTAAATTGTGGCTGACAGATGCAGGGCGGGCTCAGTTTCAGTTACTTGGACCTTCCGAAGTTTATCACGAGTTTGATATCAGCCTGAAAAAATATTTGGAAAAGGCGGCTGGAATCAATGGTGTAATCGGTACAGAAAACATCCAATATATATATCAGCTTTCAAAATCAGATGGAACAGAAATCCATTCAGAAAAAGGTAAGAATTCAAACGCAGCCGGACTTGAAACGATGTCGCTTCGATATGGAAGCAGCGAGTTGAAAAGCGCATTGGAAAGGGCAGACAGTGAGAAGAATGCGATAACGGTTACAGCTGAAATCACACTTACTTATGATGGCGTGGATGATTTTCCGGTGAGGGGCACCGCAGATACAGATAATAGTGGTGCATCCGTTGTTGGTGTGTCACGTATTGCCAATACATCTACGCAGCTGCCGATTACAGAAAATAAAAAAACGGAAGAAGATGAAAATCGTTATTACATTACAAACCCATCCAAAGCGATCCTCAGATATTCCAGCGTAGATGGAACCGGAATCGGAGATACGACGCAGCAGCTTGGAGTCAACCCGAGTGATGCAGCAAAGAACCGCTCCGACATGATCTATACAAGAGCAGATTATGATTATTCCAATGTGGATACAGAAACTCTTTCCAGGGCTGCAGCCATCCGCTATAAAATGGAATTGTTCCAGAAAAATGAGAATGGAACTTATGATGAAACAAATCCGTTGGAAATTGGATCTTATCTCCAGAATATTGTCAAAGATTCAAAATCAGATGATATTTCCGGAAATGGTGATAAAGCATATCAGTGTAAGAACGATTTTGTATCGGACGATACGAAGCACCAGTTTGCGCAATTTACCTTTACGCCATTGACTGGCGAGAAATTTGAAGAAAAGAACTATACTTATGCAAATTATAGAGTGCGCCTGACTGCGGTTCTGCTCGATAAAAACGGAAGTGAACTGGATGATACGAAAGCAACGGATTATATCATCTATACAAATGCCCGGATCTATCAGGATATGATAGACAATGATTAAGCGATCCGGCAACGATAAAAAATGGGACAGAAGCGAGGTGAAAAGGGATGCGCTGGAAAAAAGGAAAAGAAGAGCTTACGGCAGAAGAATACAGACAGAAAGCGCAGAAACAGATAGAGCTTCTGAAAAACCAGTGGAAAATCTTTTTCCGGACGGGAATCATCGTTATTGCAGCTTTCATTGTGATGATCGTTGCAAGTATTGCATGGTTTGTCAGCAATACCAGGGTCGATGCGACTGGTGTTGCTATCCGACCTGCGGATATGCCCTTCGATCTTGCCGCGGCAGGGACAAAAAGTGATGAAGATGCAGATCGAGGCATATATGACAAACTGCTGACAGTATCCCCTGGAGCCTTAAGAGAGATAGACGGGAAAAAATACTGGTCTACCGATGGAAGCCACACTTCCATCTGCTGGGCTGTTACACCGGAAAGCAATATGAACAATACAGGTGAGGATGGAAAACCGACAGGGATTGAGCCGGGTTCTTATGGAAAAATGACATTTTATATCATTCCCAATAAGGATGGCTCGCTTAAAGTAACGTTGGATCTGGTTCTGACCGGATATCAGATCGCGGATGACAAAAAGAATGAGGAGAATGTGACCCAAAATGATTTAACGGAAGTTACGGATCCGTCGCTGCAGCAATTGCTGGAAGGACACATTCTTTTGTTTGCGGGATACAATGAGAAGGCGGGGTGCTATAAAGGCTGGATATCCCGGGATGCAGGAGAGTGGAGTATGAGGCTTGGCAGTGAAACGGAAGCGGCTGTCCTTGAATCAAAGAGTGGAAAGCTGACCTGGAATAATACGAATGCCAAAAAAGACACTGCTTATCCGGTTACGATATACTGGATCTGGCCGGAAAGGCTGGAGTCGTATCTGAGAAAAGCAGACGGCTATAGCGGAAAGAATCCGCTGCTGTTTTCGGAAAATCCATCAAGTGAGGATAATGCACTTTCGGCATTGCCGGAGAACCTGTTTGAGACGATGGGCGAAGTGGAGGAAAATTCATCATCGAATCGTTATTTCCGGTGGGAGGATTCTGTAAAATTTCAGGAGAATGTTACAAAAGATACGCTTTCACAGATACGAGAGAAATTCAATCCGGCTCTCTATTCTATGGTCGCGGCTTACTATGATTCAGCAGACCAGTATCTTGGGAAAAACGTCCAGTATGTACAGCTGGAACTGGATGCGCAATAAAACCGAACAAAAATGTGGCAAAGAAGGAGGTGTTTCCATGAAGGAGCAGACAGAGAAACAGCAGGATGAGGGCAGGCAGGAGAAGCATAGGATGTGGCTGACGCGGAAAAAACGGAGTGTCATATCTGTGATTCTGGCATTCTCTGCCCTTCTGGTGCTGCCGGTTTTTGCCTGGCTGTATATGCATCGAAGTATGGAGACGATAACGAAAGTAAATATGCCAAACGCATTGCTGATCGGAGCCGGAGATGCAAAACCGATCCAGCAGCTGGAGCTGAGCAATATTGACGTTTCCGGGGCACAGAAGTATAAAGACGTTGTATTCTGTGTGTACAGCACAAAGCCGGGACTGGATTATCATCTTCAGCTGGCACATACTACGAATATTGGATTTTCGTATGAAATTGATAAGGCATCTATAGAAACGGAGGCAGTGGATGGAAGTATTTTTTATCTGGGGGATTACTATAAGAAAGGTAGTAAGTTGGCAGGAAACTATTTAAATAAAGAGACAGAAAGCAACTATGCAACAAATGCTTATCATAAGAAAACATATGAAGAATATAGTCATGTTCAGAAATCAGCAGAGCCTCTTTATTGGAAGACAGCCAGTCAGGAAAAACTTCCGGATGAAAAGCAAAAGCCAGATAAAAATGGGAATTATGTGAACTATTATATTCTGCATATCACCTGGGATGAAACGGTACAGAACAACAAAGAAACGGATATGATTTATATTATGGCGGGCTGAGTAGCGGCAAAATTCGCAGCCAGGAGTCTGAAGGGGACATTCTGACTGTGGATTTTTTAACCGAATCAAGCAAGTCATCATAATAATCGAATAAGTAGTAGTTTTGCTGAACCAGACTGCATTCTGTTGTATTATTTCTCTGCCTGTTTCACCTTGCAGCGTTTCATATAACATGCAATCCCATATTTTAGAATTTTACTCACTCCGTTCTCCCGGAGTTCTTCATCATATTTCTTTTCTTCTATTTGTTGTAGTGCCCGTTCACAAGCCTGATCAAGATTTCCGTCATTGGCATACTTGACTTCGATAAGAATAACCGTTTCACTGTTTTCACTTTCAACGAGAATATCGCTGTATCCTTCGTCGCTTTCCTGATTGGACGATACGTACCATTCTTCCTTTACGCCAAGAATTCCAAGTAGTATTCCATGATCTGTGTTTCAAAAATATCCCGGATTTCCAGGTTTGGAATCCGCTGCATTCATTGACATCAGCAACGTATGCGTGGTATGGTACAAATAATAAGATAGAGAGATAACTGTCATAAAGAGCAGTCCTTCATCTCTATTCACGCAAAGAACGCAGGAAGGGGAAGGGTAATTTTTGCTATGAAAAAGAGTCTGAGAATGACAGAGGGAAGTATCTCCCAAAAGATCATTTTTTTTGCAATTCCATTGTTTCTGGGAAATCTGTTCCAGCAATTGTACAATACGGCTGATTCCCTGATTGTAGGGAATTTTCTTGGAAGTAATGCGCTGGCGGCAGTCAGTTCATCCGGAAATCTGATTTTTCTAATGGTAGGTTTTATTAACGGCATTGCCATGGGTGCAGGTGTTGTTATTGCACGATATTATGGAGCCAAAAAAAGTGACTTCCTGCAAAAGGCAATCCACACAACGGTTGCATTCGGGCTTGTGTCCGGTGCTGTGTTGACCGTTCTGGGAATGTTTCTGGCACCCAAGATCCTGGTATTGATGGGAACTCCTGCGGATGTGCTTCCGGAATCTATTGTGTATTTCCGTACATATTTTGCAGGATCTATAGGTGTTGTCATGTACAATATCTTTGTTGGAGTTCTGCAGTCAGTCGGTGATGGACGTCATCCACTGATATATCTGATTATTTCTTCCTGTGTCAATGTCGTTCTGGATATTTTCTTTATCGCAGGTCTTGGTATGGGGGTCGGATCAGCAGCACTCGCAACTGCAATTTCACAGTTTGTCAGTGCACTGCTCTGTATGGTTCACTTGCTGCGAGTGGAAGAGGAATACCGTCTGGAATTGCGAGAGATTCGCTTTGACAGTTTTATGCTAAAGCAGATCATCCAGAATGGTGTACCATCCGGTTTTCAGAACTCAGTGATTGCGATCGCAAATGTTTTTGTACAGTCAAATATAAATGCATTTGGAAAAATGGCAATGGCAGGATGTGGCTCATATTCTAAGATAGAGGGATTCGCCTTTTTGCCGGTAACCTGTTTTACGATGGCTCTGACAACCTTTGTCAGTCAGAATCTGGGTGCAAAACAGTATGACCGGGCGAAAAAGGGAGCAAGATTTGGTGTACTTTGTTCGATTGTGATTGCAGAATTGATAGGTATTATCATATATGCGGCAGCACCGATACTGATCACAGCCTTTAACAGAGATCCTGATGTTGTGCATTATGGAGTCATGCAGGCCAGAATTATTGCATTATTTTATTGTCTGCTGGCATTTTCTCATTGTATCGCAGCAGTACTTCGTGGCTCAGGCAATGCCTCCGTTCCAATGATCGTTATGCTATGTGACTGGTGTCTGTTTCGCGTAAGCTACATTACTGTGGCAGTTCGTATTCTCCCGGATATACGAGTGATTTTCTGGGCATACCCATTAACCTGGAGTATCAGTTCCGTGATCTTTCTGTATCTGTTCTTACGAGGAAAATGGATGTACGGATTTGAAAAATCGTAATCACGATACGGAATATTCGCTTGTTCTCCCTCAACCGACTTAGCGGTTGGGGGAGGACGTTCTCTAATTTTTTCTTATATCTCGCCATATAAAATCACCTTCAAGCTATCATTTTGCTTCATTATAGTAAAGAAAATCGTCAGGAAACCAATTCGATGATAAAAATATTTTGTTTTTTTAGAGGAATCGAATATGACAATAGTTTACTTGACATTCTTCAAATTGCACGTTCTTCGTTTCGTAAAAAAGGTTTTTTAGTATTTCAAATGCCTTTTGCGGATGATGAAATTGGAGCATTAAGTTACAGAGGGGATGGGATTGGTTATGTTGTTATAAATTAGTGAAGCAGATTATAGAACCAAATGGAATTCATATTGTGTTTTAGTATAATGCATTAGGTACGGAGAATATGTTAAATTCCCCGTACCTAATGGTTTGACTAGTTTTCAGATATGATTCAACCTTGAGTTTTAACGCAGCATTTCTTCATCTGAAACGCAATTCCATATTTCAAAATTTTCTGGATTCCATCCTGTTCCAGCGCCTGTGCGTAATTTTTCGTTTCAATTTGTTTTAAGGCATTTTTGCAGTCACTTTCCGGTGAACCATTGTCATCGGTATATTTGACTTCTATTACAATTCCGACTTCTGGATCATCGGTTTCAATCAAAATATCACTGAATCCATTTCCAGATGCTCGATTGGAGGAGACATCCCAATTGTTTTTATAGCTTAAAATTCCAAGTAAAATACCGTGATAGAGAATTGGTGAAGCAGATTATAGAATCGAATGGAATTTATCTATAAATTATATCTGTAACAAGTTCTGATTTTGCCATCTTGTATGAAACAGTTAATACTGTGAATTCCCCCTTGACATTTCCCTCTTTCCCTATTTATAATAAAGCAAGATAAAAACGGTGATGGAGACAGTAGTTTGTTGTTGAAAGCAACAGCGAGTCGGGGACGGTGGAAGCCCGATGCGAGTAAGAACAAAAGAAAATCACTCCGGAGTTGCTGCCTGAAATTTTCGATTGAGATAAAAAGTAAGGGATGCCGGTTTTCCTCCGTTAAAAGGAACGCGTATGTTGGTATGTGTAAGAGGTGGTATGAAACGATAGTGATTTACTCTCGTCCTGTTGCAGGGCGGGAGTTTTTTTTATCATATAGAAAACCTCGTTTCTATATGATAAAAACACTCCGCGAGGTTCGCACTGCGTCGGTATGGAAACATGTCGCAAAAGCGACCCGCCGCAGGCGGAGAATCTCGCAAGAGAGATTCTTTTTAAAAAAAGAAAGGAGTAACACGATGTATCAGAAAGTCGATACGAATATGAATTTCGTAGAAAGAGAAAAAAATACGGAAAAATTCTGGGCAGATAACAATATCTTCAAAAAAAGTATGGAGCAGAGAAAGCAGGGAGAAACCTATACGTTCTATGATGGACCTCCGACTGCAAATGGAAAACCACATATCGGTCACGTGTTAACACGTGTCATCAAGGATATGATTCCGAGATATCGTACAATGAAGGGCTACATGGTTCCAAGAAAGGCCGGATGGGATACTCACGGACTTCCTGTAGAACTGGAAGTAGAAAAGAAACTGGGTCTGGATGGAAAAGAGCAGATTGAAGCTTATGGTATGGAGCCGTTTATCCAGCAGTGTAAGGAAAGTGTATGGAAATACAAAGGAATGTGGGAAGATTTCTCCTCTACCGTAGGTTTCTGGGCTGATATGGAAAATCCATATGTTACTTATGACGACAATTACATCGAATCCGAGTGGTGGGCATTAAAAGAAATCTGGAATAAAAACCTGCTTTACAAAGGATTTAAGATTGTACCTTACTGCCCTCGTTGTGGAACACCACTTTCTTCTCAGGAAGTTGCACAGGGTTATAAAACAGTAAAAGAACGTTCCGCAGTGGTTCGTTTTAAAGTAGTAGGCGAAGATGCTTATTTCCTTGCATGGACCACAACTCCATGGACGCTGCCTTCAAACGTTGCACTTTGTGTAAATCCATCGGATACTTACTGTAAAGTAAAATCAGTTGACGGTTATGTTTATTATATGGCAGAAGCTCTGCTTGACAAAGTTCTTGGAAAATTAGCGGAAGAAGACAAACCGGCCTATGAAGTACTGGAAACTTATAAAGGAACAGATCTGGAAGGAAAATCTTATGTTGCATTGTATGAGTGTGCAGCAAAAGAAGCAGAAAAACAGCATAAGAAAGCACATTATGTAATCTGTGATGATTATGTAACCATGTCCGATGGTACCGGTATCGTTCATATCGCACCGGCGTTTGGTGAAGACGATGCCCGTGTGGGTCGTGAATATGACCTTCCGCTGGTTAAATTCGTAGATGAAAAGGGATGCATGACAGCAGAAACTCCATTTGCAGGAATGAGAGCAAAACCTTCTAAAGCAGAAATGGAAAAAGACCCGAATGTCAAGAGTGCAGACCCTGAAGTATTAAAAGACCTGGACGCAAAAGGTTTATTATTCGATGCTCCGAAATTCGAGCATGATTATCCGCACTGCTGGAGATGCGATACTCCTCTTATCTACTATGCAAGAGAATCCTGGTTTATCAAGATGACAGCAGTAAAAGAGGACTTAATCCGCAATAACAATACCATCAACTGGATTCCGGAAAGCATCGGAAAAGGTCGTTTCGGTGACTGGCTGGAAAACGTACAGGACTGGGGTATTTCAAGAAACCGTTACTGGGGAACTCCATTAAATATCTGGGAATGTGAATGTGGATGTATGCAGTCTGTCGGAAGCCGTGAAGAACTTTATAAACTTACAGGTGATGAAAAAGCGAAAACCGTAGAGCTGCATCGTCCGTATATCGATGAACTGACTATGCCTTGTCCGAAATGTGGAAAGACCATGCATCGTGTACCGGAAGTAATTGACTGCTGGTTTGATTCAGGAGCAATGCCATTTGCACAGCATCACTATCCATTTGAAAATAAAGAAGTATTTGAAAAACAGTTCCCGGCACAGTTTATTTCTGAGGCGGTTGACCAGACAAGAGGATGGTTCTACTCTCTGCTTGCAGAGTCTACGTTATTATTTAATAAAGCACCATATCAGAATGTTATCGTTCTTGGTCACGTACAGGATGAAAATGGTCAGAAGATGAGTAAATCCAAAGGAAATGCAGTTGATCCGTTTGACGCACTCGAAACTTACGGTGCAGATGCAATCCGCTGGTATTTCTATGTAAACAGTGCTCCATGGCTGCCAAATCGTTTCCACGGAAAAGCCGTACAGGAAGGACAGCGTAAATTCATGGGTACTTTATGGAATACCTATGCATTCTTTGTACTGTATGCAAACATTGATGAATTTGACGCAACAAAATATACATTAGAGTATGACAAACTCGCTGTCATGGACAAATGGTTACTGTCTAAGTTAAATACTTTAGTTCAGACGGTAGACAACAATCTGGCAAATTACAAAATTCCGGAAACAGCACGTGCACTTCAGGAATTTGTAGATGATATGAGTAACTGGTATGTCCGCAGAAGCCGTGAACGTTTCTGGGCAAAAGGAATGGAACAGGATAAAATCAATGCCTATATGACTCTGTACACCGCACTGGTAACAGTTGCAAAGGCAGCTGCACCGATGATTCCGTTTATGACAGAAGATATTTATCAGAATCTGGTAAGAAGCATTGATAAAACAGCTCCGGAAAGTATCCATCTTTGTGATTTCCCTGCTGTAAATGAAGCATGGATTGACAAAGAACTCGAAGAAAACATGGAAGACCTTCTGGAAATCGTAGTTATGGGACGTGCCTGCAGAAATACAGCAAATATCAAAAACCGTCAGCCAATCGGAAAAATGTTTGTAAAGGCATCCTTTACTCTGTCTGATTTCTACACCGATATCATCAAAGATGAGTTAAATGTAAAAGAGATGGCATTTACCGATGACGTAAGAGAATTTACTTCCTACAGCTTTAAGCCACAGCTTAGAACAGTAGGTCCGAAATATGGAAAACACTTAAATGCAATCAAAATAGCACTGACTGAATTAGATGGAAATAAAGCAATGGATGAACTTAAGGCAACCGGTGAGCTGAAACTTGACATTGCTGGTGAAGAGATTGTATTATTAGAGAGTGATTTACTTATTGATACTGCTCAGATGGAGGGGTACGTTTCAGAATCAGACAATGACATCACAGTAGTACTTGACACAAATCTGACTCCGGAGTTAATTGAAGAGGGATATGTAAGAGAAATCATTAGTAAAGTACAGACAATGCGTAAAGAAGCCGGATTTGAGGTTATGGATAAGATTAAAATTTTCTTAAGCGGTAATGATGTAATTGAGGGAATTTTCCGTGCTCACGAAGCAGATATCAAATCCGAGGTATTAGCAGAAGATGTTGTTTACACAGAAACAGCCGGATATGTCAAAGAGTGGAAAATCAACTCTGAAAAAGTAACATTAGGAGTAGAAAAAATTTCCGAATAATTCTGCCGCATGCAGTATATTACTATGGGAGTCTCTTGAAGAAGGGGACTCCCATAATTAATATAATTTTGTGTTTTGGGATGTTTGAGAAGAAAAAGATGAAAAAACACAGAAAAAATCAGAGGAGGAAAAGTATGTTAGATTCACATTTCAGAAAAGAAGAATTCAAGAAAAGTGTAAAAGAAAATGTAAAGATGCTTTATAGAAAGACCTTGGATGAGGCAAGTCAGGAGCAGATTTTCCAGGCAGTTTCTCTGGCGGTAAAAGACGTAGTTATTGATAACTGGCTTTTGACACAGAAACAGTACGAAAAAGATGATCCGAAGATTGTGTACTATCTTTCCATGGAGTTCTTAATGGGACGTGCACTTGGTAATAACTTAATCAACCTGTGTGCATACAAAGAAGTAAAAGAAGCACTTGATGAGTTAGGACTGGATTTAAATACAATTGAAGACCAGGAGCCGGATCCGGCACTTGGTAATGGTGGTCTTGGACGACTTGCAGCCTGCTTCTTAGACTCCCTTGCAACACTTGGATACTGTGCTTATGGATGTGGTATCCGTTACCACTATGGTCTGTTCAAACAGAAAATCGAAAACGGATATCAGGTAGAAGTTCCGGATAACTGGCTGAAAGATGGCTATCCATTTGAACTTCGTCGTCCGGAATATGCAAAAGAAGTAAAATTCGGCGGATATGTTCGTGTAGAATACGACCCGGCTACAGGCAGAAACAACTTCATTCAGGAAGGTTATCAGTCAGTACGTGCCGTACCTTACGATATGCCAATCGTTGGTTACAACAACAAAATTGTAAACACTCTTCGTATCTGGGATGCAGAAGCAATAAGTGAATTCCAGTTAGACTTATTTGATAAAGGTGATTACAGAAAAGCGGTAGAAGCAGAAAACCTTGCAAAGAATATTTGTGACGTACTCTATCCGAATGATAATCACTATGCAGGTAAAGAGCTTCGTTTAAAACAGCAGTATTTCTTTATTTCTGCAAGTATTCAGGCAGCAATCGCAAAATTCAAGAAAAAACACAGTGACATTCATGACCTGCCGAAGAAAGTAACCTTCCAGTTAAATGATACTCATCCGACAATGACAGTTGCTGAATTAATGCGTATCCTTCTGGATGAAGAAAAACTCGAATGGGATGATGCATGGGATATCACAACACATACCTGTGCTTACACAAACCATACAATCATGGCAGAAGCTCTGGAAAAATGGCCAATCGAGCTGTTCTCCAAACTGCTTCCTAGAGTTTACCAGATTATCGAAGAAATCAACCGCAGATTCATCGAGGAAATCAATCAGAAATATCCTGGAAATCAGGAAAAAGTCCGCAAAATGGCTATTATTTATGATGGACAGGTTAAGATGGCACATCTTGCAATCGCAGGTGGTTATTCTGTAAACGGTGTTGCAAGACTGCATACCGAAATCCTGAAAAAACAGGAATTAAAAGATTTCTACGAAATGTATCCGGAAAAATTCAATAACAAGACAAACGGTATTACTCAGAGACGTTTCATGGTTCATGCAAACCCGCTTCTGACAGAGTGGATTACAGACCACATCGGAGACAAATGGATTACAGACCTGCCACAGCTTGCTAAATTAAAAGTTTATGCCGATGACAAGAAAGCACAGCAGGAATTTATGAACATTAAATACCAGAATAAAGTGCGTCTTGCAAAATATATCTTAGAACATAACGGAATTGAAGTAGACCCGAACTCCATCTTTGATGTTCAGGTAAAACGACTTCACGAATACAAACGTCAGTTAATGAACATTCTGCATGTTATGTATCTGTACAATCAGATTAAAGAACATCCGGAAAGAGATTTTTATCCGAGAACCTTTATCTTCGGTGCCAAAGCAGCCGCTGGTTACAGACGTGCAAAACTGACAATCAAACTGATTAACTCAGTTGCAGACGTGATCAACAACGACGCTTCCATCAACGGAAAATTAAAAGTTGTATTTATTGAAAACTATCGTGTATCCAACGCTGAAATCATCTTTGCTGCAGCTGATGTTTCCGAACAGATTTCTACAGCAAGTAAAGAAGCATCCGGAACCGGTAACATGAAGTTCATGTTAAACGGTGCACTTACCGTTGGTACAATGGATGGTGCAAATGTTGAAATCGTAGAAGAAGTAGGCGAAGAAAATGCATTTATCTTCGGTCTGTCTTCTGATGAAGTTATCAACTACGAAAATAATGGCGGATATGACCCAATGCAGTACTTTAATAATGACCCGGACATCAGAAATGTATTAATGCAGTTGATTAACGGTACTTATTCAAACGGCGACTTTGAAATGTTCCGTGAAATCTATGATTCCTTATTAAATACAAACTGCAGTGACCGTGCAGATACTTACTTTATTTTAGCTGACTTCAAATCTTATGCAGACGCACAGAGAAGAGTAGAAGAAGCTTACAGAGATGAAGCAGGTTGGGCTAAGAAAGCACTCTTAAATACAGCATGCTCCGGTAAATTCTCCTCTGACAGAACCATTCAGCAGTACGTGGATGAAATCTGGCATCTGGACAAAGTTACAATTGAGGACTAATTGTAAAACGAATTAAAATTTATTTTAGAAAGCCCTCTGGCAAAACTTTAAGTTTTGTCAGAGGGCTTTTTTGCTGCTCTAAATTTGGAAAACTTTGAATGTAAATGGTACGCAGGAGGCAGAAATAACGGCAGATTAAAGGATAAAAAAAAGGCGGAGCCTATTATTTCAGTTTTGGAAAATAGGTTCCGCCATTCATCATGATAATACCTGGTGCAATGATATCAACGTTTTCAATTAAATAGTTTTTAAAACGTTCCCATAATGTAACTTTTTTAACTTCTTTATTTGCTTTTCCCATAGCTGTAGCTGGAGCACTTGCCATAATTAACATCTCCTTTTTTATACTGTTCTTTGTTCTTTACGAGTGTTATAATAGCATGAAAGATATGAAGTGTTTAGATGAGTTTTTAGCTATTAATTCGGTTAATATTGACATTGTATACAAAAATGGAAGGAAGTTGACAGAAATAAAGAAAGCACGCAATGGCGTGCAAAATTTGGAGAAGTTAATATGATTTATGAACCTTTGTTTGAACTGGAAAAAAATGGTATTAATATCAAGTATCATACCAATCAGGGAGAATACACACCGGCGCACTGGCATGGAGCAATTGAACTGATGTATATTTTAAATGGAGTCGGTACCATTCTAATCGAAGGAAAAGAATATAAGATGATTGCCGGAGAATTTATTGTGGTGGATTCCAATCAGATTCATGAAGCAAGGTGCGCCAGGGCTTCCATGATGATAGTGATTCATTTTTCAAGAAGTGCGATGATTCAGATAGAACCAAATCTGGAAAAGTATAGAATCAGCTGCCGAAGAAGTGAATTATTAAAAACAAATCTGGAAGATTATTTTCAGGTTTGCGACCTGTTAAAAAAATTGCCGCCTCTTTATGTCAATCAGCCGCTTGGTTATCGGCTGGAACGGCAGGCGATTGCGCTTCAGATTATGGCAAAGCTGTTATTCGCTTTTTCCTATCCAAAGACTGCGATTACGTTACGGGAAGATGACACAAGACTGGAGAGGCTTTCTGAGATTACCGATTATATTGAAGAACATCATACAGAACGACTGTCATTAGAAGAAGTGTCCGGACGATTTTATCTGAGCCGTGAGTATTTCAGCCGTTTTTTTAAAGAAAATATGGGTGTTACATTTTCAAAATATTTAAATCAAATCCGGTTGATGCACATTTATCATGATTTATGCAGTACCAAAGAAAATATCCTTGATATAACCGAAAAACATGGATTTACCAATTATAAATTATTTAATAAGATGTTTCAGGAAACGTATGGATGTAAACCAAGGGAACTGAGGGCACGAAGAAAATAGTTACTATATAGTTACTATAATGAATTTCAGTATGTTTAAAAAGGTTCTGCATACTGGTATAGTGAAGTAATTAGAAAAATGGAGAAAACCTGTAATTTATTGCCGGTATTAGTTGACATTGACCGAATTGTTTTCTAAAATATAACCATAAAAATTATAGTTATTATGAAGGAAGAAAACAAATATGAAGAGAAAAATGATGGCACTTTTACTGTCTATGACACTTGGTGCAACCATGCTTGCAGGCTGTGGCTCAGGAAGCAGTGATTCTGGTGACAGCAGTGCAAAAGACACAAAAGAAGATGCAGCAGCGGATGAGACAGACAAAGAAGAAGCTGATGCAGCAGATGAGACAGAGGCTTCCGGCGAAAAGACAGATGTTTATGTGTTTATCGCAGCCAGCTTAAAGAACACAATGGAAGAAATTAAAGCAAATTATGAGGCGGAGCATCCGAATGTAAACATTATCTACAATGCAGATAGTTCAGGAACTCTTCAGACTCAGATTGAAGAAGGCGCACAGTGCGACATTTTCTTCTCGGCAGCTACAAAGCAGATGGATGCTTTAACTGAAGAAGGTTATGTAATCGATGGTTCTGTGACAAATTTACTGGAAAATAAAATCGTATTAATTAAACCAACCGGAGAAGAAACAGCAGTTACAGGATTTGATAATATTACAGAGGCTTCCAGCCTTGCACTTGCAGGTGAAGATGTTCCGGTTGGACAGTATGCAAGAAAATTGTTTGAAAACATCGGAAATCTTGATGATGTAATGGCGATGGAAATCAACGAAGGTGCAAATGTTACAGCAGTGCTTACAGCGGTAGCAGAAGGAAGCAACGAAGTTGGTGTTGTATATGCAACAGATGCAGCTTCTATGGCAGATAAAGTTGAAGTAATTGCGGAAGCAACTGCAGACCAGGTTGACCCGGCTATCTATCCGATTGGATTAATTGAAGATAAAGAAGCAAGTGATGCAGAAGTAAAAGCAGCAGAAGAATTTAAAAAATATGTTGCAACAGATCCATCTTCGATGGAATTATTAACAGAAGCAGGATTTAAACAGTATACAGAAGAATAAAAAGTAAATAAGAACAAAAGGGGGTGAAGATCTATGGCTGAAATTTTGGAGACAATAGATTGGAGTCCTCTTTTTATTTCTCTGAAAACAGGTATTCTTGCGACTGTGCTTGCGTTTTTTGCAGGAATTGCAGCCGCAAGGTTTATTATGAAATTAAACAATACCGCAAAAGCAGTTGTAGATGGATTATTGACACTTCCACTGGTACTTCCGCCTACGGTAGCAGGTTTCTTTCTGTTACTGATTTTCAGTCTGCGGAGACCATTTGGAAAGTATTTATACACACAGTTTGACATTAAGCTGGTTCAGACCTGGCCGGGCTGTGTGATTGCGGCACTTGTCATTGCATTTCCACTTATGTATCGAAATGCAAGAGCAGCATTTGAACAGATTGACGTAAATGTGATTTATGCGGGGAGAACGCTTGGAATGTCTGAGAGAAAAATTTTCTGGAAGGTAGTTGTTCCGATGGCAGCTCCGGGACTTGCATCCGGTACGGTACTTGCATTTGCAAGAGCAATTGGAGAATATGGGGCAACTTCCATGCTTGCTGGAAATATTCTTGGAAAAACCAGAACGGTATCCGTGGCAATTGCTTCGGAGGTCGCCGCAGGAAACTGGGATACCGCTGCATTTTGGGTCTGTGTGATTGTAATTTTATCGTTCCTGATTGTGGCACTCATCAATCTGATATCAGGAAAAAATATGAAAAATGTGAACAGGTGGATGTGATATGGCACTACAGGCAAAGATAAAGAAAAAATTTTCCGGATTTACATTGGATGTGGAATTTGAAACAAAAGAGGGATGCATGGGAATCCTCGGCGCGTCGGGCTGTGGAAAGAGCATGACCTTAAAATGTATTGCCGGAATTGAAAAACCGGACAGCGGAAGAATTGTATTAAATGGAAGAGTATTGTTTGATTCCGAGAAGAAAATTAATCTTCCGGTTCAGAAAAGAAATGTCGGATATTTATTTCAAAATTATGCCTTATTTCCGACTATGACCGTAGAACAGAATCTGATGGTTGTAATGGAGGGCAAAAAAGAAGAAAAACGGGCGAAGATAAAAGAGCAGCTTGAACGTTTTGAACTTTCGGGTTTGGAAAAAAGATATCCTTCCCAGCTGTCCGGCGGACAACAGCAGAGGGTTGCACTTGCAAGAATGTTGCTCCATCAGCCGGAAATAATTATGTTGGATGAACCATTTTCTGCGCTCGATGGATTTTTAAAAGATACGCTTCAGCTTGAAATGCTGGAATTGATTGAAGAATACCAAAAGGATGTACTGATGGTTTCTCATTCAAGGGATGAAATCTATCGTTTTTGTGACAATATGGTACTGCTTGAAAAAGGCAGCTGTATCTTAAAAGGAAAGACAACCGATATTTTTGCAAATCCGAGAAAGATGGAAGCAGCGAGATTGACCGGCTGTAAAAATATTTCTGCGGCAGAAAAAAGAGGCAGTCACAGTGTGTATGCCAGGGACTGGGATTTTGTATTTGAAACGGAAGAAGAAGTAAAAGATTCCATAAAATATATTGGGATTCGGGCACACTATATGAAACCGTCAGACGTGCCGGAAAAAATAAATTCCATGAAAATTGTATCGGCCGGTTATACAGAGACTCCGTTTGAGAATCAGCATTTGTTTAAAAATGCTGAAAATCCAAAGAGCAAGAGACTTTGGTATATCGAAGAAAAACCGGATTTAAAAGAGACAACGGAACAACCATTACCATCTTATATGGTGTTTCCGAAAAAGTCTCTCATGCTTCTTGAGTGAAAAATCTGATTGATAAAAGTTATAATTTAGTGGCGAAACTTCATAGGCTTGCCTGTGGGAGTAGTCAGCAAAGCAACTTCTGTTATCGTCGGAATCGACGACTAATCAGCACGAATGAGAAAAGGGAAACGAGAAAAGAAAATTTCGTTTTTCCTTTTCTTTTTTTCAGAGAAAAGAAACTTGACAAATAAGATAAAGTATTTTATGTTACTAGTAACGAACAAAAGTATGGGGCAAAAAGTATTAAAAAATAGAATAATAAAATAATTTGACTTTAAGGAGAATGGAAAAAAATGACATTAAAAGAGTGTTATGATGCATTAGGCGGTAATTATGAAGATACCGTAAGGCGTCTGTATAATGAAAAATTAGTAGAAAAATTTTTATTTAAATTTGAAGAAGATCCAAGTTTTGAAAATCTGAAAAAAGCGCTGGAGGAGGAAGATCTGGAAGCTGCGTTTCGTGCGGCGCATACTTTAAAAGGTGTTGCACAGAACATGGGATTTGATAATCTTGCAGAATCAAGTTCTGTATTGACAGAGGCTTTGCGTTCCAGAAAGGTTATGCCAGATGCAGAACAGGTAGAGGAAGTATGTAAGGATTACAACAAAATCCGTGAAACAATTACGGAATATAAAAAACGATAAACGATATGAGTGTTAAAAGAAAATAAAGTAATTGACAAAGACCTGCATCTATGTTAGACTGGAAAAGCGACAGTGGAAGTGGGTCTTTTTTTTGTGCCTAAAACAAAGGATAAAAAAAGATTTGTCGCGGTAAACAAGGAAACGTTGCAAAGGCAGAAACGTGAATCTGCCGGCGATAAAAGACACATGGAGGTGGAAGTCGTGCGCGTAAAAATCACATTGGCATGCACAGAATGTAAACAGCGTAATTACAACATGACAAAAGAGAAAAAGAACCATCCGGAACGTATGGAAACTAAAAAGTACTGTAAGTTCTGTAAGGCTCATACTTTGCACAAAGAAACAAAATAATCTGGCTGTGAGGTGAAGCTATGGAAGCAGAGAAAAAAGGAAAAGCTCCAAAGAAAAGCTGGACCAAAGGACTTCAGGCTGAATTTAAAAAGATAGTCTGGCCGGAACAGCAGACACTGGTAAAACAGACCGTTGCTGTTGTAGTTATTACTGCGATTATAGGTGTACTTATTTCAGCAGTTGACAGTGCAGCTCTGCAGGCATTGAATTTATTGATTAAGTAAGGATAAGGTGAAAGCATGTCAGAAGCAAATTGGTATGTTGTACATACCTATTCAGGGTATGAAAACAAGGTAAAAGCCAACATTGATAAGACAATTGAGAACCGACACCTGGAAAATCAAATTTTAGAAGTTCGCGTACCCTTAGAGGACGTAGAAGAGAACAAAGATGGCAAACGTAGAATTGTTCAGAAAAAAATGTTCCCTGGATACGTTTTAATTCACATGGTAATGAATGATGACACATGGTATGTTGTAAGAAACACCAGAGGTGTTACAGGGTTCGTAGGTCCGGGTTCCAAGCCGGTTGCTCTCTCAGAAGCTGAGATGGAACGTCTTGGAATTCAGAACGTAGTAGTTCAGATTGATTTTGAAGTGGGTGACAGCGTTGTTATCACAAGTGGTGCATGGAAAGACACAGAGAGTGTAATCCAGAGCATCAACGAAGCAAAACGTACGGTAACAATAAATGTTGAGATGATGGGACGCGAAACACCGTTGGAAATCGGATTCGCGGAAGTAAAGAAATTGTAACAAAAGTAAAAGGGCCGTAGGTCACAGGCCCGTGGGAGGGAAATCCCCGACATTACCACATTATTAGGAGGTGCCAAAATGGCAAAGAAAGTAACAGGATATATTAAATTACAGATTCCAGCTGGAAAGGCAACACCAGCACCACCGGTTGGTCCTGCTCTGGGTCAGCACGGTGTAAACATTGTACAGTTTACAAAGGAATTTAATGCAAGAACAGCAGATAAAGGTGACTTAATCATCCCTGTTGTTATTACTGTATATGCGGACAGAAGCTTCAGCTTCATCACAAAGACTCCGCCGGCAGCAGTTCTGTTAAAGAAAGCTTGTAACATCAAATCTGGTTCAGGCGTTCCTAACAAAACAAAAGTTGCTACAATTTCCAAAGCAAAAATCCAGGAAATTGCAGAAATGAAAATGCCAGACTTAAATGCAGGTTCTCTTGAAGCAGCTATGAGCATGATCGCTGGTACTGCAAGAAGTATGGGAATCACTGTAGAAGAGTAATTAACTATCAAACGAACGTGGGAGGGACATTCCCGCAATTACCACTAGGAGGTTATTAATATGAAACGCGGAAAGAAATATGTAGAAGCTGCAAAAGCAGTGGATCGCGCAAATTTATATGAAACAGAAGAAGCTATCTCTTTAGTTAAGAAAACAGCGGTAGCTAAATTTGACGAAACAATCGAAGCGCATATCAGAACAGGATGTGACGGACGTCATGCTGACCAGCAGATTCGTGGTGCAGTTGTACTTCCTCACGGAACAGGTAAAACTGTTCGTGTATTAGTATTTGCTAAAAATGCAAAAGCTGATGAAGCACAGGCAGCAGGAGCAGACTTCGTAGGAGCTGAAGAATTAATTCCGAAGATCCAGAACGAAGGATGGTTAGATTTCGACGTAGTAGTAGCTACACCGGATATGATGGGTGTTGTTGGTCGTCTGGGTCGTGTACTTGGACCAAAAGGCTTAATGCCAAACCCAAAAGCTGGTACAGTAACAATGGACGTAACAAAAGCTGTTCAGGAAATCAAAGCTGGTAAGATTGAATATCGTCTTGATAAAACAAACATCATTCACGTGCCAATCGGAAAAGCTTCTTTCACAGAGGAGCAGTTAGCAGACAACTTCCAGACTCTTATGGGAGCTATTGCAAAGGCTAAACCAAGCACACTGAAAGGTCAGTACCTGAAGAGTGTAACACTTGCTTCTACAATGGGACCAAGTGTTAAGGTTAACCCGGTAAAATTAGCTCAGTAATAGATTTTAGAAAAAGACGTCGTATCTAAGCAAGAGAGATATGGCGTCTTTTTTGTGTTGTAAAATAAAAAAATAAAAAAAGTTCTTGACAAACCTCTATAGGTTTGGTATTCTGCTAGAGGAATAGCTGCCGAAGACAGCAGGTGCCGTTAGGCATAAGGTTAAAACGCCTGCCGAGGAAAGATTCATTCTTACAAAGTTTAGGATTGATAAAACCTCTCTGTCTTGTGCGGAGAGGTCTTTTTGTAAGTACTAATATTGAAGTACCTTTCGTAAAGGAGCAGCGCAGCCTAAAAAAATAAGGAGGTGCACTAATTCATGGCAAAAGTAGAACTTAAAAAGCCTGTCGTAGAAGAAATCGCTAACAGCATCAATGGTGCAGCAAGCGTAGTATTAGTTAGCTACAAAGGTATCACTGTTGAACAGGATACAAAGATGCGTAAGGAATTAAGAGAAGCTGGTGTTACTTATAAAGTATACAAAAACACAATGATGAACTTTGCATTCAAAGGAACTCCTTGTGAAGAATTATGCCAGCACTTAGAAGGAACAAATGCATTAGCAGTATGCGCAGAAGACGCAACTGCACCGGCAAGAATTCTTGCTAAATATGCAAAAGACGTTCCGACTCTGGAATTAGTAGCAGGTGTTGTTGAAGACACTTACTATGATAAAGCTGGAATCGAAGCTCTTGCAAAAGTACCATCAAGAGAAGAACTTCTTGGAAAATTGCTTGGAAGTATCCAGTCTCCGATTACAAACTTCGCTCGTGTGCTTAACCAGATTGCTGAACAGCAGGGTGGCGCAGCAGCAGAATAATGTGCGGTAGAAAATAAGAAATATGACCGGTTATCCGGTACTCTAAAATTGAAAAACGAAAAAATGGAGGTAAATTTAAAATGGCAAAATTAACAACAGCAGAATTTATTGAAGCTATCAAAGAATTATCTGTATTAGAATTAAACGAATTAGTAAAAGCTTGTGAAGAAGAATTCGGTGTATCCGCAGCAGCAGGTGTTGTAGTTGCAGCAGCAGGAGATGCAGCAGGCGCAGCAGAAGAAAAAGATGAATTTGACGTAGAACTGACAGAAGTTGGTCCTAACAAAGTTAAAGTTATCAAAGTAGTTCGTGAAGTAACTGGATTAGGCTTAAAAGAAGCGAAAGAAGTTGTTGACGGAGCTCCTAAAGTTGTTAAAGAAGGCGCATCTAAAGCAGAAGCTGAAGAAATCAAAACAAAACTTGAAGGCGAAGGCGCTAAAGTTACTCTTAAATAATTTAAGTGTAAACTTGCCAGAACTTTTGACCCCGACATCTTTGGATGTCGGGGTTTTGTTTATCCAAGAATGAAAAATTTTAATGAAAAAATTTAGTTGAAAAAATGCTTGACATGCATTATAGAATGTGATAAAGTGAAAAATGCACTATTATGGAAACTTATGCCTGTTATTCTATTTATTTATAAATTTACAGGAAGAAAACAGGATCTGAATCATAATCCATAATAAAATTAAAACATACAAGGGGTGAAACGTCAATGGAGAAAAACAGAATCCGTCCCATTAAATCCGGTAAGAGCATGAGAATGACTTACCAGCGCCAGAAAGAGGTACTGGAAATGCCGAATCTGATTGAAGTTCAGAAAGACTCTTATCAGTGGTTTTTGGACGAAGGTCTTAATGAAGTTTTTGAAGATATCTCTCCAATCGCAGATTATAGCGGTAAGTTAAGCTTGGAATTTGTTGACTTTACTTTATGCGAAGATGAAGTAAAATACTCCATCGAAGAGTGTAAAGAAAGAGATGCGACTTATGCTGCACCTTTAAAAGTAAAGGTAAGATTATACAACAAAGAAAATGACGAAGTCAGTGAACACGAGATTTTTATGGGTGATTTACCACTGATGACTGCTACAGGAACGTTTGTAATTAACGGTGCTGAACGAGTAATTGTCAGCCAGTTGGTTCGTTCTCCAGGCATCTACTACGCAATCGCTCATGATAAACTGGGTAAGACCTTGTATTCTGCTACAGTTATTCCGAACAGGGGTGCATGGCTGGAATATGAGACGGATTCCAATGACGTGTTCTATGTTCGTGTAGACAGAACAAGAAAAGTCCCGATTACAGTTCTCATTCGTGCTTTAGGTGTAGGTACAAATGCAGAAATTATAGATTTATTCGGTGAAGAACCAAAGATTCTTGCAAGTTTTGGTAAAGATACATCTGAGGATTATCATACAGGTCTTTTAGAACTGTATAAGAAAATTCGTCCAGGTGAACCGCTTGCAGTAGACAGCGCAGAGAGTCTGATTAATGGCATGTTCTTTGACGCAAGACGTTATGACCTGGCAAAAGTAGGTCGTTATAAATTTAATAAAAAACTGTTATTAAGAAACCGTATTGTAGGGCATCCGCTGGCTGAAGAAGTTGTAGATGTCACAACAGGTGAAATTATTGCAGAAACAGGTACAGTTGTAACAAAAGCACTGGCTGACCAGATTCAGAATGCAGCTGTTCCTTTCGTATGGATTCAGGGCGAAGAGCGTAAAATCAAAGTACTGTCCAGTATGATGGTAGACCTCACAAGCTTTGTTGATATTGACCCGGAAGAAGTTGGTGTTTCCGAGATGGTTTACTATCCGGTACTGGCTAAGATTCTGGAAGAAAATGAAGACATTGAAGATATCAAAGAAGCAATCCGCCGTGATATTCATGAATTAATTCCGAAGCATATTACAAAAGAAGACATTTTTGCTTCTATCAACTACAATATGCATCTGGAATATGGTCTGGGAAATGATGATGATATTGACCACTTAGGAAACAGACGTATCCGTGCAGTTGGTGAATTACTTCAGAACCAGTACAGAATCGGTCTTTCCAGACTGGAAAGAGTCGTTCGTGAAAGAATGACAACACAGGACAGCGATACAATTTCTCCGCAGTCCTTAATCAATATCAAACCGGTAACTGCAGCAGTGAAAGAATTTTTCGGTTCTTCCCAGCTGTCACAGTTCATGGATCAGAACAACCCTCTTGGTGAGTTAACTCATAAGAGACGTTTATCCGCACTTGGTCCTGGTGGTCTGTCCCGTGACCGTGCAGGTTTCGAGGTTCGAGACGTTCACTATTCTCATTATGGAAGAATGTGCCCGATTGAAACCCCTGAAGGTCCGAACATCGGTCTGATTAACTCCCTTGCATCTTATGCAAGAATTAATAATTATGGATTCGTTGAGGCTCCATATCGTAAAATCGATAAATCTGATCCGAAAAATCCTCGTGTTACAGATGAAGTTGTTTATATGACAGCTGACGAAGAAGATAATTACCATGTAGCACAGGCGAATGAGCCGTTGGATGCAGAGGGTCATTTCATTCATAAAAACGTATCCGGTCGTTACAGAGAAGAAACTCAGGAATATGAACGCCATATGTTTGATTACATGGACGTATCTCCTAAGATGGTATTCTCCGTTGCTACAGCGCTGATTCCGTTCTTACAGAACGATGATGCGAACCGTGCGCTGATGGGTTCCAACATGCAGCGTCAGGCCGTTCCGCTTCTTACAACAGAAGCTCCTGTAGTAGGTACCGGTATGGAAGCAAAAGCAGCAGTTGACTCCGGTGTCTGCGTTGTTGCAAAAAATTCCGGTGTTGTAGAGTGTGCAGCTTCCAAAGAAATCATTATCCGTACAGATGATGGAAAGAAAGACGTTTATCATCTGACAAAATTTATGCGTAGTAACCAGAGTAACTGTTACAACCAGAGACCGATTGTGTTCAAAGGTGAGAGAGTAGAAGCCGGACAGGTTATTGCAGATGGCCCTTCTACATCAAATGGTGAACTTGCATTAGGTAAGAATCCATTAATCGGATTCATGACCTGGGAAGGTTATAACTACGAGGATGCCGTTCTGCTTAGTGAAAGACTGGTTCAGGATGACGTTTATACTTCTGTTCATATCGAAGAATATGAAGCAGAAGCCAGAGATACAAAACTCGGACCGGAAGAAATCACAAGAGACGTTCCAGGCGTTGGTGATGATGCATTAAAAGATTTGGATGAACGTGGTATCATCCGTATCGGTGCAGAAGTACGTGCCGGAGATATTCTTGTTGGTAAAGTAACTCCAAAAGGAGAAACAGAACTGACAGCAGAAGAAAGGCTGCTTCGTGCGATTTTCGGTGAAAAAGCACGTGAAGTTCGTGATACTTCCTTAAAAGTACCGCATGGTGAATACGGTATTATCGTAGATGCAAAAGTATTTACAAGAGAAAATGGTGACGAACTGTCTCCTGGTGTAAATCAGGCAGTACGTATTTATATTGCTCAGAAGAGAAAAATTTCCGTTGGTGATAAGATGGCCGGACGTCACGGTAACAAGGGTGTTGTTTCCCGTGTCCTTCCTGTAGAAGATATGCCATTCTTACCAAACGGTCGTCCGCTGGATATCGTACTGAATCCTCTGGGTGTACCTTCCCGAATGAATATCGGACAGGTCCTCGAGATTCATTTAAGTCTTGCGGCAAAAGCACTTGGATTTAACATTGCAACACCGGTATTCGACGGTGCAAACGAGGTTGATATTCAGGATACCCTCAGACTTGCAAATGACTATGTAAACATGGAATGGGATGAGTTTGAGGCAAAACATAAAGATACATTAAATCCGGAAGTAATGCAGTATCTGTCAGACAACAGAGAACACAGAAAACTGTGGAAAGGTGTTCCGATTTCCAGTGATGGTAAAGTAAGACTTCGTGACGGTCGTACAGGTGAATACTTCGACAGCCCTGTAACAATCGGACACATGCATTACCTGAAACTGCATCACCTGGTAGACGATAAGATTCATGCACGTTCTACCGGTCCATACTCACTGGTAACACAGCAGCCGCTGGGTGGTAAAGCTCAGTTTGGTGGTCAGCGTTTCGGAGAGATGGAGGTTTGGGCACTTGAAGCTTATGGTGCTTCCTATACTCTGCAGGAAATTCTGACTGTAAAATCCGATGATGTAATCGGACGTGTTAAGACTTATGAAGCGATTATTAAGGGCGAGAATATTCCGGAGCCTGGTATTCCGGAATCATTCAAAGTACTTCTCAAAGAATTACAGTCCTTGGGTCTGGATGTCAGAGTCTTAAAAGATGATATGACAGAAGTGGAAATCATGGAAAATATCGATTATGGCGAGACTGATATGCGTTCTATTATCGAAGGTGATTCCAGACACCACAGAGATGACGAAGATTACGGCAACTACGGATTCCAGAAACAGGAATTTGAAGGTGAAGAATTAGTCGATGTGGAAGAAGAAGACAATGACGATGATTTACTGAGCGTAGATGAGGATACTCTGGAAGAGTAAGGAAAGGAGTCCACAATGCCAGAAACAGCAAATAAAGAGGTATACCAGCCAATGACCTTTGATGCTATTAAAATCGGTTTGGCATCCCCTGAAAAAATTCGGGAATGGTCAAGAGGCGAGGTTAAAAAACCGGAAACTATTAATTATAGAACCTTGAAACCGGAAAAAGACGGTCTTTTCTGCGAGAAAATCTTTGGACCAAGCAAAGACTGGGAATGTCATTGCGGTAAATATAAGAAAATTCGCTATAAAGGCGTTGTTTGTGACCGATGCGGCGTTGAAGTTACAAAAGCAAGTGTACGTCGTGAACGTATGGGACATATCGAGCTTGCAGCTCCGGTATCCCATATCTGGTACTTCAAGG
>ERZ812616.950-NODE-950-length-35955-cov-31.131783_pt1 | contig 35955 bp, 34 predicted proteins | sample MGYA00376249_ERZ812616 | MGnify/ENA primary metagenome ERZ812616 (study PRJEB26924, sample SAMEA4378265) | human gut metagenome | biome: human gut; feature: human-associated habitat; material: faeces | place: China | collected 2013 ...
CGCGGGCGAGCCGGCCGGCGGTGCCGGTCCTGCCGTTGAGCGGCCCGGTGCCGGGCCCGCGACGGATCCCGCCCTGAAGCCCGCGACTGCGACGCCCAAGACGATCACGACAACCAAAACGACAGTAAACAGGACCACGGTGTCCACGCCATCCAAGGCCAAGGCTGCCGGCGCCGCCACCGCCACGCTCCCCAAGACCGCCGACAGCAACTGGATCGCCGCCTCATTAGCGCTATTCCTGCTAGGAGCAGCGCTTATAGCTGCCGCGCACCGCTGCTCGGTATCGCATGCATCGTCATGGCGGTTGTTCCCGCTTTGAGCTACGCAGGCAACCGATTAAAAGCGAGTTTTATGTTTCCCAAAGTAGGGGCGCACCGGCTAACGCCGGCGCGCCCCTACTACTGAACGGACAGTTTTAATTACTAAGGATACGGCAGTAATCCGTACATTCCGCAGTCGGGAACCATTCTATTCCGCCTCTACAATTTCGTCTGCATTGCCTTCGGTTTCGTTGTTCGGCTCATTTATCTCAGTGTTCTTGGCCACCGTCTCCGTGTCACCGTCTTCTGCAGGGAGGTAATACATTAAGCCAAATAGCTCATTTATCGCTCTGCGAGTATTTGCAGCTGAGACACCGATGCGCTTCAGCTGCATTGCATAGACAAGATAGCGTAGAAGCAGCAAATCAAGAATGGCAGCACCTTTGAAATCCTTGTCAATGTTTCCATGGGCAAAGTCATTTCTTTGCTCAGCCAGCCTGCTTCCAATGACTTCGTAGGAAAATTCCTCATCATTCCTTTTGTATAGACCTTCCCCAAATACCCCAATCATTTCATGAAAATCTCGACCAGCCTGTACTATCTTCGATTCCAGATTGCTAAAGCCGATGCTCTTCTTTGCATATTTCAATATCTTTTTAGCTTTTCCGGAGCTTTGGTTAATGCATTCATCCATCTGAGCTGATGCTCGTTGCTCAGCAGCCACTCGAGCTTCTGATTTGACAACTCCGCTTGGATACGCTTGGTCAAATTCCCATTCAAATGCTGCGGAAGTCAGCACGAAGTCCGATGCATCGAGCGTATGTCCCTTTTCGTATGTTTCAGGAATATGCCTTAGGTAGATTTCTCCGTCTGCAATCGCTCCAAACATTTTAATCTCATACGGGTCCAGCAAAGACAGCTGAATATATCGACCTTTTTCAAGAGGCTTGGTATCAAATGGCTCTGAGGATCTCGCTAGCTTGAATTCAGCTGTGCTGGGGTAATGCGAGTCGTCGTACATAGCCTGCAGGCTGCAATCCTCAATTAGTGTGTTTTTGCTGAATGTCAGATATTTGAGGAAGTCTTCTGCTGCATGCCACAGGCGATAGAAAAACCAGTAATCGTCCGTTTCATCAAACTCGAAAATCATGCTGGAATTAAGGGTGATGGGTGGAGTACTAATTTTCATACTGCATGTCCACCCAACTGAGAAATACGCCGCGATATCTCTGCCCTCAAAGCGAAATGCTCTCTTCACGGTCGAAGTTCTGTCGAATCCATTTGTCCTGATAGAGATGATTCCCTTTTCTGTAAGGTCGTCAGAATCAAATACCTGCGAGAATGCCCTATTAACCGGATGAATGTAATTCAAGGCCCTGCCGGATAGAGTCATCCTGCAAAAACCATTGGTATTCGGGCTACATTCCAGATACCCAGCAACGTTGATATACAGAGTCGAATTTCGACTTCCGACAGTCGATTCCTCCCTGGTCAAAAAGATCAATCGCTTGCTTGTCTCGTTGCAGAAGCCGTCAAGATAAGGCACATCAACAGTCAAAGGGTCGCCGGATGTATACACACCGGGGCAAATTTCTTTTTTTAGCCAACCCCACATAATGTCATTCTTGCGTTCTTTGGGCGGGATGAGAACAACCTCAGAGCCATCGAACACAAAGACAAAATCAACATCTTTGAATTTTAGAGTTCCCGAATACGTGTTGTCTGTCATCTTATTTACCCCTCATAATGACCTTTCCAGTCCTTGTTCGCAACCTTGTCGCCGATCCTCTCGAGATCGACGCAGGCGAAATGCCAGTCTCCTAACAGCTTGTCCAAGCTGGGCTTAACGGGTTCCACATCACCTGCGTGAACCCGAAGTCGGAGTGGGGGAAGCTGATAGTGAGGTACTTTCCCGAGCTCGCGCCGCTGCAGGCGATTCGGAACAACTATCCGAAGACCCCGCTCACGCTCGACCGCGTTGACGTGGGAGGTCGCGGCGGCATCAGGCAAGAGAACATCATCGACTGGATGCTGTCCGGGGCATGGCCAACAACGTCTCTTATGCCGAGTTCACAATTTAGACAGGAGAACCTGTACCCGCGAGATTAATTGCGTCTCATCCATTTCCTCGGGGGCAATCATCGAACTTAAGGTGGCGCATCGGAGCCATGGAATTAAAGAACTTATCACCGAAATAGTCGAGCAGAAACTCTGGAAAAGCCGATAGCACAAACACCGAACCGTCCTCGATCCGCATCCTTTTCTCCTCGCGGAAGATCGCATCGACCGTAACCAGCTCTCGATACGTCTCAAATGAAACCTCATCGAGACCGAGCAGGCACTTGCATCTCAATACGAAGGCAGCGATTGCATCTTTCCATTGGGGAAGCTCCATGTGCTTCCCCACGTTAACGTTTCCCTCTCCCGACTTATTTTTATATTGAGCGATTTCCGAGTTGTCAACAAAACAGCCTGAATGCGCCTGGCACTGCCCTGCGCGATAATCGTACAGTGCCTCGACCATCGGGTAGCTTATATAGAGCTTTCCGCTCTCGTGCTCGTTATCGAATGCGAGGAGCATCGCCTCCACAAGGGCATCGGACTCGCATCCAGGCGCATTGTTCTGATGAGAGTCGTAGTCAAAGAAGAGAAAGACCTCATCAACAGAATCCCTCTCCACGCCCTCTAGACATTTTGCAGCAGAAGGCACCGTTTCTCTCAGTACCTCCACAACATCCAGATCGAAGTCCTCCTCTGCAAGCCGCTCGTAAAGCATGTAGATGTTCTGCGCCGCTGGCAGACAGATCACCCTCAGGTCATCTCTCCCTTTCAGAAAAAGATCCTTCATCTTCTCCGCAAAGCGCAGGTCACGCGACTCTCCTTCAACGATGAAGAGCGTGACCGGGCTAGCCATCGAAAGCACCGGCCTTAAACATCTTCTGGAGGTTATGCGCCAATCTGAGCTCCTTGGGTGTTAGCTTTTCCAGCGAGCGAATCTCCCCCTCCTTGAGAATGAAATAGACATCGGGACGCATGAGGTCGTTCGTCAAAAGGTCCGTGTTGTGCGTCGTAATGAAAACCTGGACACCCTCAAGGTCCCGTAGCATCTCCACGATCGACCGGGACAATTCAAAGTGATAAAAGGCATCGAATTCATCGATAAAGACCAAGGAAGCCTTGCTCATCTTGATATACCAGTAGTAGTACAGAGCAAGTGACATGGTGCCTGTCGAGGCGACCGACGCAAACGGAACGGTACCGCCCTCGAACCTGCAATAAAGCTCGGGAACTCCATTCACGTCCACGGATACGAGGTTCAGGGAGATTCCCTGCTGGCGCAAGAATTCTTGGAAGTCCTCCATCTTTCCTTCGCGAATAATGCCCTGGGTAAAGATATCCGAGCCAACCGAAAGCCCCTGATATCCACGCTCATCGAGCGAGTAGAACATGAGCATGTTGTCGACAAAGGAGGTGAAGGCTCTAAACGCCCTGGCAGACGGCTCATCTCGCAGTATTGCATTGCTCTTGACATATTTGACACGCGACAGCCTGTCGGACTCAGTGGGGAGATCGGTAGAAAGCGAGAGGGACTCGGCGCCCGGCAGGTCAACATGGCCCGTTTGAGCGTCGAACCTGTAGCTCAAGACCTCCACGCCAGCAATGTACAGACTCTCGTATACAAGCGTCTGTGGGTCGGTTTTCCCGTAGCGGTATACGACCTCGATATTGTCGAAGACAAAATCGTATTGAAACTCTGTAATTGAACTCTTTGAATTAAGGCACCGGTATGGCGAGTATTTTTTGAGCAGCTTTTCCTTGTCGGTCAGATGCAGAACAATGTCGAATATCGCGAGGGCGAAATTGGACTTTCCACTGCCATTCGCACCATATATGATGCCCTTTGCCTTAATGCCATCCTGAATTACCTGTTGATTGAATGAATAGTTGGCGGGATCGGATAGATCAAATGTAATTCGCTTATTGAAGCACTTGAAATTTGAAACCGAAAACTTCTTGAGCATGGCACGGCTCCTCTGCTTTCTGAGTCTATTTGAAACACAGGATAAAGTAGCTTAGCAAATTGGTCAATTTGCCCGTATTTTTAATACGGATATTCCGAAGAAAAACTACGGAAGTACGCGATATACGCCGGGCCTGTCCAACCGATCATAGTCTTCGCAGGGCAAGACTTCTTCGCGCGCGAGGGAGAATGTGATCTCGATCGTTAGGCGCACGCTGATAAAACTAGGCGGTACCGTCTCAGCGACCCCGCCTTACAAATCCGAAGGTTTTTCATCTAAATCTATTATGAACCATCTTTTATGGACTATCGGAACCATTTATCAAACAACATCATCAGAAACGTGAAGGGCGAATTCGGAAGCTGATTCTCCCTTTCACCGGCTGGCAAAACGATTTACACCTAATTGTGGACATTGCCCACGCGATTTCTCTTTGCTCCCGCATCGATCTCGCTAAACTAATAGGTGCTGCTACCAGGGCATTTTTCTGGTGCATATTCTATTGGCTCCTGCGAAGATCGGAGCGGCTATGTTTGCCGCCGAGTCCCACACCGGCCGTCATCACATCGCGATCGCCGCCATGGCCTGCCTATGCGTTTTGCTGGGCGGGCCTTCTTGTGCCGCGGGCGCGGAGAGCCTGTTTATCGCGGGCGCGACGTACTGCGAGCCGGGCGTGTCGGGCCCCGGCTGGGCCTGGACCGATGCCGGCCATCTGGAGCTTGACGGCTACGCGGGCGACGCCACCGCCGCCGACGGCGACCTGGTCGTGACGCTCGCCGGGCAAAACTCGGTGACGGAGTCGAATGCGCCCGATGCGGACATCACGCAGTGCGGCATGGAGGTGTGGGGCAGCCTGACGCTTCGCGGCACCGGGTCCCTGGCGGCATCGGGCTCGCAGTGCGCGATCCACGTCTCGCAGGCGCTCGTGGTGGACGGCTGCGCCGTCGATGCCCGGGCGGACGGGGCCGATATTACGGACGAGGCGTTCGCCGGCGTGATCGCAGGCGACATGGCCGTGCGCGGCGGCGGGCGCATCGTTGCCGCGGGCGCCGGGTCCGGAGCGGGCGTGCGCGCCTACGGCGTGTATCTGCAGGATGTGGGCCTTTGCGATAGCGCGGCTGGCTGCCGGCTTTCCGTCGACGCCTCGTGGCTGGATGCGACCGGTGCCGACGGCGGGGTTGCGTGCACGGGCGGGTCGCTTGTTTCCGCGCGGTTTGTGGCGCCTGCCGGTGGGGCTTTTGGTGCTAGCGGCGTGGTGGATGCCACCGGTGCGGTGGCACCGCATGTGGTGATTGAGCCCGATGTAGCCACGTCTCCGGCGGGGGAGACGGACAGGGGCGAGGTACCGGGCGGTGGGGCGGAAAAGTCTCCCGCCGATTCAAGCCCCGCTGTTGGAGAGCCCACCACGGGGCCCACGGCAAATCCCTCGCTGAAACCCGCGGCCGCGACAACCAAGACAACAACGACAGTAACCAAGACCACGGTCGCCAAGACGGCCAAGCCCAAGGCTGCCACCGCGACCACTGCGGTACTCCCCAAGACCGGCGACAGCAACTGGATTGCCGCGTCCGTAGCGCTTTTCCTGCTGGGGACACTGCTCCTGACTGCCGCATATCGCTGCTAGGGCCCAGTTTAAGCGAGACCAGGGGAGTGGTTAATGCAGCTATTGCAGAAGTATATAGCCTTCTACTAAATCAATTTCTTAGAGATTGGTGCCGTATCAGCTATTGCTGCGACGGCACTATTTTGTTTAGCTCGACTGCCTCTCCCTCGTGCTACCGATGTTGAGCCTTACACTCCATCTGCCAGAGCGATAAGATAATTGCAATCCAAATGCTGCCGTTTATAAAGCTTCATTTGGACCCAATTGCCTACATCACTGGAGACCAACCATGGGAAACTACTATCAAATTAAAACCGTCGCTTTGGCCCCTCCAAGAAGGCAAATTCAGGCAGGAAAGGTCATTTGCGTTAGCGGGCTTATTTTTACCCTTGGCAGCCCATTTATAGCTTGGCTGCTCAGCGTTGGCGTAAATCGAGTGCCGTCTTTCCCCTTGATATTTTTCGGCTTATTCTTGTTTTTGGACGGTCTCCTAATTATCTTGATCGCTTCGAAGCAGCAAGAAGCACTTCTTAAACTACGCCAATCCCTCCTAGAAGATGATCCACAAATCGTCGCAAGCGCCGAAGAGTTTATGGCTCAGCGAAAGGCCCTGACACAGCAAGGCGAAATTACTGGCATCTTCATTGTCCATAATGCAACCAAGGATCTGTACTACGTAGGCCAAAGCACAAAGGCAATTGATCGGGCGGCCATACAGTTTCTCGGTAGGGGAAATTGCGATGTGTATGCCGACTACAAGTACGGTGACTCATTCAACATACGAATAATCCCGCTGTCGGGAAGCGGCTACGAAAGTCTCAATGAGCTAAAACGCGCAGCGATACAAGCGCTCGAAACTGCTGGCGAGGAGCTTTATTAACGGCGAATGTTAGGATAAATGATATGGCAAACTCAAATAACACAGGCAACAACAAGGAATTAACGCCGTCCGTCGAAGAAACGCTTCTTAACGAATCCGGCTCGATTGCCAGGGTCAAATCGTTCTCGTGGATCTGGTTTATCAATAAGGAACGAATCCACGACATAGATCCCGTCCAATGCGGCAAATGGATGTTCTTCTTCTCTCCATTCAAAACCGCCCTCATGGACGACATTGTCGGAACCGCAGTTCTTGATGGCGTCGTCGTAGAGGCCAAATACTCGAATCCCGAAACGCTCATCGCGGCGGGCTCGAAACAAGGTGTCTGCTGCTTTTACCTAAACGGTAACGATAGAGAAAGCCATAAGAGGGTACTGAGCTACATGCTGGAAAACGGGCTAGTCAGGAGGACAAAGAGCGGCAAGCTGTATAACATTTCGTTCAAGTTCGACTCTGAGACCTATGCGGGAAAGTACAAGGGGAGCGGCTTCTCCGGAAAGATAAAGCTCGCGGACTTCGTAGACCTGGAGACGGGAGAGTTTATCTTGGACAGCGGGGCGGATTAATTAACTCTGCTTATGCTAGGGATGACGGGACCGTTCGCGTAGCCGTCGAGCGTCCGGTTGACCTTGGCTTTGACCATGCGGAATGCTTCTTGCCTGCGGTTAATTGGTTCAATGTCGAATGTTTTTCTACTGACGATCTGGATTTTTTGACCGAGTTCGTTAGATCAAACGCTCCGTTTATCTTCGAGCTAGCAGAACGGCAAAAAGCCGGATCGGCGGTTTCGGCGCTGGCCCCTGACGTTCTACTGTTGAACAGCAAATAACCCATGATTTCGCCTACCGACATATCCACCGCCGCCTCCCGCGTGCTTGCTCAATACGACGTCAGCAAAGCATATTTATTTGGCTTCTTTGCCCGAGGCGAGCAAACGCCTGATAGCGATATTGACTTGCGCCTAGTCTGCGGCAACACCATGACGTTCGGCACGCTGTACGAACTCTCCCATGAGCTCGAGAAGGAACTTAGACGATAGGTTGATATCGTCACCAACCCTCCAGAGCACATGCGCCCGGCTTTCCGCAAAAACATCGAACGGGAAGAGGTACGCCTTTATGTCTCAACATAAACGAAACGATGAGTTTACGGATGCAACCATACAGCCCTATCCGCCCAAAGAGCCTAACGCCGAAAGCCTACAGGCCATCCGCGAAGGGGATGCGTTCTTTGCCAGTGAAGAACCAGGCCGTTTCGACAACTCCGCCGACCTTATCAATGCGGCTCTAAATGCCCCTGAAATGTGAGAAAATTCATTCACCGAAGAGACAGTCGTCTTGGAGGTGCCAGATCGGCGAGGTACGTACCTCGCCATTTTTGACAACGACGGATATTGGCACTATCCCGCTTCCTGGCATAGCCCGAGGGCTGACGAGCGCGACCGTGTGACTTCTGGGTATGCCTTGCAGCTCTTCCCATTCATTTGTATGCTTGACTTTGATTTTGGTCGTAAGGCGCGACCAACGGAATCAAAAGAAAGCCTACCGGGAAGATCTTGGTCGCAGAGCACGACCAACGCAATCAAAACAATGCTCGCGGAGAAGGCGCCTTCAGTCGCATTGATTGGAGGCGCCTCTAATACCAAGAGATATCTACTCTGCCGGAGAGCCAGGAGCAAAGGTGGCGGTCGAACGCGCCTGATAACGGGTATCGCTCTAACGAAACCAGTACTACGCTTGGATCCAGGGTCTCGTTTCCAGAAGCCGCTCCCGCGACAAGCTCGTCAAAGAGCTAAGGCGCAATTGCGTTGTGCGTGCCGGCGACCCGTCGCGCGTATAGAATCTAAGCATCCGCACAACAGCAATGAAATTGATTGGACGCCACATGGAGATCCCCAACACCTGTGCAGCAATGTATACGACTTTGCGTTTTGCCCCGAGCCCTGCTACGACCGCCTAGTCGACCTCACCGATCCCGAGGACTGGGGTCCCAGTAACCGCATCCTCAAAAACCACCTGTTGTTCTCGTTTAGTCGCGCGGTGTTCCTGACCGAGCGCGACGTGGACCAGACCGCGCCGTCCAACCTGCCGTTGGTGTTCGACGACGATCGCTGCCTATTCAACACAGGCCTGTACACGCGCCGTTACGAGACCATCTACGGTCTGTTTGAGCCCAACACCAAGCCCGATGCGCGCCAGCGCTGGTTTTTGAAGGGTTTCTTTAAGGAAAGCGATCCCATGCTGGTCTCGTTTGAATACCTGCCGTGCCGCGTGCGCTTTGCCGAGGACCCCTCCGAGCTGGTCTTTGACTACCGCCTGCCCATCCGTTCCAACATCGACCACATTCTGGGCGACGAGGAGAACCTCACGCGTATTCCCGCCAGCCTGATGGGGGAGGGCAACTCGCTGCTGCTGCGCCGCGCCTTTGAGGGAGCCGTCGTCGAGGCCGCCCGCCGCGCCGCCGCCAATTACACGCTCGCCGTGCCGCAGTTCTACGGCGGTCGGATCCAACTGCTGCTGCCGCTGTGCCTAACCGGCGACAAGCCCGAACTGGCGCTGACCATCCAGCGCGAGGACGGCTTCTACGCCGCGCGCACCTGCCTCACGCTCGACATGGCCTATAACAATGCTCGACTTATCTGCCGTCCCGAGACCTCGTGGATTAAGCGATAAAGGGTGGCTTAACTGCGGTTTTGCCGATTGCCTTGGTTGTTTTGGCTTGGCTAGCACCCACGAATTTAAAATCGAGGGCAAAAAGTTCTTGGTAAACCGCGCGCGGCTATGTTAGTATCTCTTTTGCCGAAAGGCGACGGGCGATTGGCTCAGGGGTAGAGCATATCCTTCACACGGATGGGGTCACAAGTTCGAATCTTGTATCGCCCACCATCTAAAGCACAGGTCAGAGGTGTTAAGCCTCTGACCTTTTTCTTTTTGACACCAAAATTGAAGCGAAGTTACCTAAGGCGTTATATGTTACGCAGTTCACCTTAGGTGTCGTCATTGCGCGTTTTGCAAAATGCGTCTGCGTTCATTCATTGAATTCCCTGCGTAATCTATGTGCAATTGTGGAGACAGAGACCGCTGGCTCACAGCTTGTACCAGCGCGTTCATGCCTATGGCGGCTTTTCAACGGATTGCGTCAAGCTTTTGGTCAGCGTTTGGTCAGCTTCCGGTACTTACCCGCATGATGCCCCGGTAGATAATCGTCCACGACCACAACCGCACGGTCTACGGCCGATACCAGGGGAGGCGCAAATGGACGAAATCGTCTGCGCAAACACCGCATTCCGCTATTGGCGCTGCCCACCGCAGGTGCGCGACCTCTACCCGCGCCTACCCAACTCCGAAGAAGGCTGGCGAGCTCTATCCCAAGCCCCTTTCGTAACCGACGTCCTCAAGACCCCAGTCATCACAGCAGCATCAACTCGAAGCAACCTACATTCCGAGACAAGACGGACCATCCGATGGAACAGCGCCTATACAGAGAAGGTCTCGATCGACACGGGCATGGGCTTTAGCGTCACAGACCCTCTTCATACGCTATTCACCATGACTCGAAGCGTTTCTTCATGCGACCTGGTTCTGGCCATGTACGAGCTCTGCGGATGGTTTTCGGTTTTTAAACCATCGCCCGCGGTCGACATGGCACTTGAGCAAGCAAAATCAGAAGAAGAGCAGTACACCACAGAAAGTCTTTTTGAACTAGATGAAACCCAAGACGAGGCCCCATGGAAGCGAGTCTATGCTCGGGCGAGCCAGAAGGACAGCGAGAATGATCAAAGTGGGCAGCAGAATGACGGATCCGGAAATAAAGCAAACGGAAAAGGCACATCGCTCTGGATGAGAAAGCCTCTTATTGAAATAGAAGAACTGCACAAATTTGCAGCGAAGGTTAAGGGCGAGATGTGGGGAAAACAATTCTACGAAGCCGCACGGCAGGTAATGGGTATTGCGGCATCCCCGCTAGAAGTTGCTGGAATCATGTTGCTAAGTCTTCCGAGGCGTACTGGCGGAGCGGAGTTTAAAAACATATACGTCAACGACTTAACACCGCTGTCGAATTCAGCTCGAAAAATCGCAGGTCAGAAAATCTGTTACGGCGATATCGTCATCGTAAACCCAATAATAATGAAAGCTGTGATTATCGAACTTCAGGGAGAGGTTATCCATGGTTCAGGCGCCGTGCTGGACCACGATGCCGCACGAATGACAGCATTACAAAGCATGGGATACGACGTATTTCTTGTAACCCATGACATGCTCAATGATCACGATCAGCTTGATGCCATCATTCACAGTGTGTGTGAGCGATTGGAGTTGCGCTACAAACCAAAAACCGAGGCGATGAGATGCGCTGAGACCAGATTGCGAGCCAACGTTCTGTGCAATTGGCTTGGTATTGGTAAGTAATAATGTTCAAGTGAGCATTATTACTACTTTATATGCTGCAGTAATTAAGTGCCATTTTAAAACCACGCCGGTTTACTACGTTGGATTGGGGGTAGCTGAGCACACCGAATTCGTCGCTCGTAAAACCGCAGGTAGAATGCCTGCCCGTTTTGCGAATGTAGGCGTGTGGTCGGAAATCCGGGAATCGTCGTAGTAAACCGGTCCGTTTATGAAGCGACCAGCTGGCGCGAGCTGCGCACGATTCAGTAAATTGACCCGAAGGCGCGGAGAGGGGCTCAGACGAAACCCTCCCGCGGAAGCACCGCGGATTGCTTTGTTCTGGCTGGCGGCACCTGGGGCGCGCCCCGCGGGCTATTTCGGGCATCGTGTGTCTCTTCGCCCTCGTGCCTGTTCCACGCGCCGCAGAATATTTCCAAAATTGTCCTTGCATCGGCGGGGGAGTTCCCGTATAGTACTTCTTCGCACGGGGGCGTAGCTCAGCTGGGAGAGCGCTTGACTGGCAGTCAAGAGGTCAGGGGTTCGATCCCCCTCGTCTCCACCCGAGCATTGAATGAGGCTCCAACGCAAGTTGGGGCCTTTTTTCATATCTAACGATTGACGCCATGTGTTGGTTGGGTAGCATCTTGGCGACATTCCCATTGTTAATTACGAATATGAATGTTAATAACTTTACGTCTCTGGATGGCAAAGCTAGTTTGCAGCGCTAATAACAAAGAGGCCGGGCGTAATGCCCGGCCTCAAAATACTCTGGTGGGCCCTCCGGGATTCGAACCCAGAACCCAGGGATTATGAGTCCCCTGCGCTAACCGTTGCGCCAAGAGCCCTTATGAACGGTGAATGCAATTCTAATAAAGGCATCTAAGGCCTAATTTCTTCGCTTCACGTCGAGAAATACTACCATGCACGAGCAAGTCGCACAACGCAAGATCAAGTCCAATGCTAAACAACAACCAATCTAGGCGCGTCGCAGAAAAGACGCGTTTTAGAAAAAGTTAAGGCCATTAATTCAGGGCTCCAACACATTTTGCCGCGAAATCAAGCTGATGTCATTTCAAAACACCGCCAGTTTACTACGACTGATCGGCGACTCCCGAGCACCGCGTGTTCCCCGTTTGCAAAACCGCAGGTAGGGAGCCCGACGGTTGCGTGAAAAGGCGTGCGTGGTCGAACATTCCTGATTCATCGTAGTAAACCGGCATAGTTCTGAGGCGCAGAGGAGGGGCGGTTCGCAATCGGGCCCGATAATGGGACTGGCGGAGCACGGGAAACCCGGTTGAGCGGGCGGGTCGTGTTTCGCCTGCGCCGGCACGGGCGAAAGTTTTTCCAAAAATGTCCTTGCATCGACGTCCGAGTTCCCGTATAGTACTTCTTCGCACGGGGGCGTAGCTCAGCTGGGAGAGCGCTTGACTGGCAGTCAAGAGGTCAGGGGTTCGATCCCCCTCGTCTCCACCCGAGCATTGAATGAGGCTCCAACGCAAGTTGGGGCCTTTTTTCATATAGGAACACAAGGTCAAAGGCGGCACCATGATCCTCCTGGTCGACAAGATCGAAAAAAGCTTCGGCGCACGCGTCCTCTTTAGCGGCGCGTCCTTCCAGATCAACCCCGGCGAGCGCTTCGCGCTCGTGGGCCCCAACGGCGCCGGCAAAACCACCATGCTCAAAATCATCATGGGCATCGACAGTCCCGACTCCGGCCAGGTCCAGTACGCAAAGGACTGCCAGGTGGGCTACCTAGAGCAGGAAACTAATCTGGAACAAAAGGACACCACCATCCTCGCCGAGGTCATGGCCGCCGCCAAGGAAATCCGCCGCATGGGCGAGCGCGCTAACGAGCTGCAGGCCCAAATCACCGAGCTCTCCGAGCAGGGCAAGGACGTCGACGCACTCCTCAACGAGTACGGCCAGGTCCAGGACCGCTTTGAGCACCTGGGCGGCTACGAGCTCGAGAGCAACGCCCGCAAAATCCTGTCCGGCCTGGGCTTTAAGGTCACCGACTTTGAGCGCCCGTGCTCCGAGTTCTCGGGCGGCTGGCAGATGCGCATCGCGCTCGCCAAGCTCTTCCTGCGCCATCCCGACCTGCTGCTTCTGGACGAGCCCACTAACCACCTGGACCTCGAAAGCGTCCAGTGGCTGCGTGGCTTTATCGCCAACTACGACGGCGCCGTCCTCATCGTCAGCCACGACCGCGCCTTTATGGACGCCTGCGTCGACCACGTCGCCGCGCTCGAGAACCGCCGCGTGACCACCTACACCGGCAACTACAGCAGCTACCTCAAGCAGCGCGAGGACAACCTGGAGCAGATGCGCGCCAAGCGCGCTGCCCAGGAGCGCGACATCGCCCATATGCAGGTCTTCGTCGACAAGTTCCGTTACAAGCCCACCAAGGCAGCCCAGGCCCAGGAGCGCATCCGCAAGATCGAGCAGATCAAAAAGGAGCTTGTCATCCTACCCGAGGGCCACAAGCACATCGACTTTAAGTTCCCTGACCCACCGCGCTCAGGCGATATGGTCGTGGGCTTGGAGGGCGTATCCAAGTCCTACGGCGACAAGCACATCTACAGCGACATCGACCTCAAGCTCTACCGCGGCGAACACGTGGCGCTCGTCGGCCCTAACGGCGCCGGCAAGTCCACCCTCATGAAGATCATCGCCGGCCTGGAACCGCCCACCACCGGCACGCGCGATCTGGGCACCAACGTGGGTGTGGCCTATTATGCCCAGCACGCGCTCGAGGGTATGACCGAGTCCAACACCGTCCTGCAAGAGATCGACACCGTCACGCCCAAGTGGACCGTGCCGCAGCAGCGCAGCCTGCTGGGCGCCTTCCTGTTTAGCGACAACGACGCAATCGAAAAGCAGGTACGCGTCCTCTCCGGCGGCGAAAAGGCGCGTCTAGCCCTGGCCAAGATGCTCGTGGCTCCCGAGGCGCTTCTGTGCCTGGACGAGCCCACCAACCACCTGGACATCGACTCGGTGGACATGCTCGAGAACGCCCTGCAAAACTTCCCCGGCACCATCGTGCTGATCAGCCACGACGAGCACCTGGTGCGCGCCGTGGCCAACCGCGTCATCGATATCCGCGACGGCAAAGTCACGGTCTACGACGGCGATTACGACTACTACCTCTACAAGCGCGAGGACCTCGCAGCCCGCGCCGCCGCCGAGGCGTCCACGGAGAGCGCGCCTGTCGCGGCCAAGTCCACAAAAGCCAGCGCCGCCCACGCCGACACCCCCGCCGCGACGTCTAAGCCTGCCGAGGGCAAAAAGACCAAGGAGCAAAAGCGCGCCGAGGCCCAAGCCCGCGCTGCGCTCAACAAAAAGCTCAAGGGCGTGCGTAACCAGCTCAAGAAGATCGAGACGGAGCTCGACAAAAAGCGCGCCCGCTATGACGAGCTTATGGAATTGATGGCAAGCGAAGAGCTTTATGCCGATCAAGACAAGTTCAACGCCGCGCTGGGGGAATATAACGGGCTTAAGCAAGAGCTGCCCAAGCTCGAGGACGAATGGCTGGAGCTTTCCACCCAAATCGAAGAGGAGACCGCGCGTGAATTCTCGTAAGGCCGCTGCCGTGGCGATGAGCATCATCGCCATTGCTTGTCGCATCTGCGGCATCTTTATGAGCGCGATGACCGTGCTGCTGTGCTTTAGCGGCCTCACTGCCAAGCTGCAGATTGTGGGCTTCGTCGTTGAGCTTTCACGCGCACTGCCAAGCGCCATCGCCGGCTATGGCGTCATCACGTCGCCCTTTGGCGGTGTGTTCCGCCTGGATTACGCTATCGTGGCCGTCATTTTGTTTGTGGCCGATTACCTGCTCACGCGCGCCTCGCGTCGCGTCCGCTAGGGGAGCGCCATGTCCAGCAGCTACCTCATGAACCTGCTCGCCAGCGCCGTTGCCGTCATCGTGGGCATCGTGATCCACGAGAGCGCACACGCCGCCGCGGCCTGGGCGCTCGGCGACAAGACGGCCCGTTCGCGCGGCCGCGTGTCGCTCAACCCGCTTAACCATATCGACCTGTTTGGCACCATCATCCTGCCGCTGCTCATGCTCGCGGCCGGCGGCCCGGTGTTCGCCTTCGCCAAACCCGTGCCCGTCTACCTCAACAACCTCAAGCACCCCAAGCGCGACGAGGTCCTGGTGAGCGCGGCCGGCCCCGCGTCGAACATCGCACTCGCGTGCCTCGCGGCCGCCCTCATGCACGCAACGTACGGCAGCCTCTACACCAGCATGTCCTTTGCCCTGGCGTCGCAGATCATGAACTTCGGCGCCACGTTTATTGTGGTCAACCTGTCACTCGCGTTCTTCAACCTCATCCCGATCCCGCCGCTCGATGGCTCGTCGATCATCGTGCCGTTCCTCAAAGGCAAGGCGCTCAACAACTATTACCGTCTGCAGCAATACGCTATGCCCATCCTCATCCTGGTGCTGTACCTGCTGCCTATGTGGACCGGCATCGATGTAATCGGCCGCTATTTCGACGTTACCGTGTATCCGCTTGCTGAGCAGCTGCTCAACTTCGCAATCGCCGGCATCTAGGGTAAACTTACAGGTCGACCGTGCAAAACGGTCGTGATATGCACCCAAACCGCGCCGCGAAGGCGCCGTCAAAGGAGGTCGAAGATGTCGTATCGCGTGTCGACGCAGGTCTACAGCGGACCGTTCGACCTGCTGCTGCAGCTGGTAACCCGCCAAAAAGTAGATATCGGCGCCATCTCCATCAGCGAGGTGGCCGAACAGTACCTTGCCGAGGCCGAGCGCATCGAGGCGCTGGACCTGGACGTGGCGAGCGACTTTCTGCTGGTCGCGGCAACCCTTCTGGACATCAAGGCTGCCTCTCTGGTGCCGCAGGAGACGCCGCGCAAAGTCGATGACGACGATGACGAGTTCGACGAAGACCTCGAGGAACTCAGCGCGCTCGACGGCGACGCCTTGCGCGAGGTCCTGATCCAGCGCCTGATTGCCTACAAGCAGTTTAAAGGCGCGGCTGCGGCCCTCGGTGCCCGCATGCAGGCCGAAAGCCGTATGCATCCGCGTGTGGCCGGCCCCGACCCCGAGTTCCTAGGGCTCATGCCCGACTATCTGGCTGGCATCACCCTGCGCGGCCTGGCCGTTATCTGTGCCGACCTGGACGGCAAGCGCCAGACCTTCTTGCTGGAGGCCGAGCACGTGGCGCCGCATCGCGTGCCGCTCGACCTGACGGTGGCCTCAGTCGACCGCTTTACCATGGCGCACCAAACCTGCACCTTCCGCGAGCTGCTGGACGGCGACGCCACCACCGAGCAGCTCGTCGTCACCTTTTTGGCCATGCTGGAGCTCGCCAAGCGCGGCTCGCTCACGCTAAGCCAGGACGAGATCTTTGGAACCATTCAAATCAACCGCGTCGAGGGCGCCAAGGCATACGTGCCCGGCGAGGGCCCCGAGCTCACCGAATAGGAGCGGCAACCATGTCAACCCTTTCCACGCTGGAGGCAAACAGCCTCAAAGGCGCCCTCGAGGCGCTGCTGCTGGTGTCGAGCGACCCGGTGAGTGCGCCCGCGCTCGCCGGCGCACTGGATATCGCCCCCGGCGAGTGCGCATCGCTGCTCGCCGAGCTCAAGGTTGAGTACGAGGAGGCCAACCGTGGCTTTCAGCTGCGCGAGGTCGCCGGCGGCTGGCGCCTGTTTACGCATCCCGCCTACCACGACGTGGTCGAGGCCTATGTGCTGAGCTGGGACACGCAAAAGCTGTCGCAGGCGGCGCTCGAAACACTGGCCGTCATCGCATACCACCAGCCCGTGACGCGCGAGGTGGTCAAAGGCATCCGCGGCGTCAATTCTGACGGCGTCATCGCGTCGCTCGTGGACAAAGGTCTGGTGCGCGAGCTCGGACGCGACCCCCAGCGCGGTCAGGCCATCATTTACGGCACGACCAACGCCTTTTTGGAGAAGTTCGGCCTGCGCTCCACCCGCGACCTGCCCGACCTGGAGCAGTTTGCCCCCGACGAGCAGTCGCGTCAGTTTATCCGCGAGCGCCTGAGCGGCCGAAGCATTCAGTCCACGCTCGAGGAGCAGGCCGAGGACCTGGACGAAGAGCGCGATCTGCTCGATACCGATGTTGAAGATGTTGAGGCAGTCGAGGACTTGGAAAACCTGGTCGTCGACGAGACCTCGGAGGATTTACATGACGAGGACTAACGAAGTAGGGGAGACGCGCGCCGGCGCTGCGGTGCCCAACGCGGATACGCACGAGTCCGACACCCAGCCCGTCTATCCGCACACCATGCGCCTGCAGCGCTTTTTGGCGCGTGCGGGCGTGGCGAGCCGCCGCGGCTCGGAGGACCTGATGACCGCCGGCCGCGTGACCGTCAACGGCCAGGTCGCGACCGAACTAGGTACCAAGGTCGACGTCGACCGCGACCATATCGAGGTCGACGGCATGCCCGTCAAGCTCAACCAGGGCGCCGTGTACCTGATGCTCTACAAGCCGACCGGCTACCTCACCACCATGAGCGATCCGCAGGAGCGACCCTGCGTGGCCGACCTGGTCCCGCGCGACCGCTTTCCGGGGCTCTTCCCGGTGGGTCGCCTGGACCGCGACACCACGGGCCTTTTGCTCTTTACCACCGACGGCGACCTGTCGCAGGATCTGCTGCACCCTAGCAAGCACGTCTACAAGACCTACCAGGCGCTCGTTGACGGCCAGCTGTCCGACCGCGATCTAGACCCGCTCCGCCGTGGCATCGAGATCGACGACGGCCTGTGCCAGCCGGCAATCTGCCGCGTCATCAACGCGCGCGAGGCAGAGGCCGTGGCACCACAAGGCGTAAAGCCCGGCACCACCGCCGTGGAGGTCATCATCCGCGAGGGCCGCAAGAACCAGGTCAAGCGCATGCTGAGCAAGATTCACCATCCGGTAATCCGCCTGCATCGCTGCAACTTTGCCGGCCTGGAGCTCAAGGACGTGGCCAAGGGCTCGTGGCGCGAGCTCACCGACCGCGAGGTACAGATCCTCAAGGCCGGCGGCATCCCGCCCAAGCAGGCGAGCGCCAAGCGCAACGGCGGTAAGCCCCAAGACGCGCCCGCCAGCCGCATGCGTCACCACGGCAGCCACGGCTCCGCACCCAAGCGCAATACCTACCGCGAGCGTTACACCGGCTAGGCAGACCGCCAACCAATACAGCGCCCGCGCATCATACCAGCACGTCAACCACCGAAAGGAAGCATTGCATGATCGTCGCCATCGACGGCCCCGCCGGTTCCGGCAAATCCACCATCGCCAAGGAGATCGCCCGCCAGCTGGGCTTTAACAAGCTCGACACGGGCGCCATGTATCGCGCCGTCACCTTCGCCGCGCTCGACCGCGGCATCGATCTGGACGACGAGGCGGCCATCGACGCCCTCGCTGAGCAGATCGAGATTCGCTTTACCAACGGCACCGGCGAGGATACGCGCCTGACCATTGACGGCCAGGACGCTTCGGCCGCCATTCGTACCCCGCAGGTCGACGCCAACGTGTCCAAGGTCTCGGCCTACCCGGGCGTGCGCGCCGCCATGCTCATTCACCAGCGCCGCGCCGCCGAGGACCGCGATATCGTGGCCGAGGGTCGCGACATCGGAACCGTCGTGTTCCCTAACGCGCAGGTCAAGGTCTTCCTGACCGCCGACCCGCGTGAGCGCGCCCGCCGCCGCGTGCTGCAGCGCCACCAAAACGACGCTCAGCCGCTCACGCCCGCGCAACTCGAGGCCGAGGTCGACGAGACTCTCGACGCCCTTAAGCAGCGCGACAAGCTCGACAGCAGCCGCGAGGTCGCCCCGCTCATCCCCGCCGAGGACGCCGTGCACGTCGACTCCACCGCCCATACCATCGACGAGGTCGTCCGCATTATCGAGGGCCTCATCAACCAAAGGAGGTAGCCCATGCGCCTGTTTAAGCAGACGCCCGAGGACTATTACAACGCCCCCTACGCCGAGTTCCCGGCGCTCATCCGCGGTACCGTCGTCGTAGTCATGGCCATCCTTTGGGCCTTCTCCAAGCTCATGTGGCGCTGGAAGGTCGAGGACGCTGACCTGCTGTTTGAGCGCCAGGACGGACGCGGCAGCGTGGTCATCTGCAACCACACCTCGATGGCCGAGCTCTTGGCCGTGGAGACGGCGCTGTTCTTTGGCGGGCGCCGCATCCGCCCCATCTTTAAGTCCGAGTTCGCCAAGAGCAAGATCGTACGCTGGGCCTTTAGCCGCGTGGGCGGCATTCCCGTGGAGCGCGGCACCGCCGACATGAAGTGCCTGCGCGCCGCCCAGCATGCGCTGCAGCGCGGCGAGGACGTCCTGATCTTCCCCGAGGGCACACGCATCCGCTCGCGCGAGATCAAGCCCGAGGTCCATGGCGGTTTTGCGCTCATCGCTCAGATGGGCAAGGCGCCCGTCAACCCACTTGCCATCTGTGGCTGGTCCGACATCACGCCCGCGGGCAAAAAGCTCATGCGTCCCAAGAAGTGCTGGATTCGTGCCGGCAAGGCCGTCTCGCTTTCGGACGCGCCGGCCGGGCTTAAGCGTACGGAGCGCCTGGCCTGGTTTGAGTCCGAGGCCATGAACCGCGTCTACGTCATGCGAGACGAGCTGTGCGCCGAGCATCCGGGCAGGTTCTAGCCATGAGCGAGAACGTGACGAACACTGCCGTGACCGCGTCCGACCAAGCCACCGCGCCTACCATCGAGATCGCCGCCCACGCCGGCACTTGCTACGGCGTACAGCGTGCGCTCGATATGGCGCTGGCCGCTGCGCCGCAGGCAGGGGAGTGCACTCAGGTCCATACCTTGGGTCCGCTCATCCATAACCCTATCGTGGTGCGCGAGCTCGCTGAGGCAGGCGTTAGCCTGGCTGAGAACCTGGATAGCGCCGCAACCGGTACCGTGATCATCCGCGCCCACGGCGTGGTGCCGCAAGTGATCGATGCTGCCCGCGAGCGCGGCCTTACCGTGGTCGACGCCACCTGTCCCTACGTGAAGAAGGTCCATGTGGCCGCCGAGCGCCTGGTACGCGAGGGCTACCGCGTGGTAGTCGTAGGCGAGCCGGGCCATCCCGAGGTTGAGGGCATCTTGGGCCACGCCGGCAATGATGCACAGGTCGTGAGCGGTGCCGCCGACGCCACCGCCTTGTCGCTCAAGGGCAAGGTAGGCCTCGTCGTGCAAACCACCCAGACTGCGCAGAACCTCGCCGAGGTCGTGGCTGCTATCACCCCGCGCGTGCAGGAGCTGCGCGTGATCAACACCATCTGCGCCGCCACGAGTGAGCGTCAACAGGCAGCAGCCACACTTGCCAACCGCTGCGACTGCATGGTCATCGTGGGCGGCAAGAACTCGGGCAACACCCGCCGCCTGGCGCAGATTTGCGCAGACGCCTGCGAGCGCACGCATCACATCGAGGAAGCTTCCGAGCTCCAGGCCGCGTGGTTTGCCGACGCTCACCACATCGGCATCACCGCCGGAGCCTCCACCCCGCAAGAACACATCGAACGCGCCGTCACGCGCATCAAGGAGCTTTGCCGCTAACCATGGACCAGACCGTACCCGCATACGCCGCCGAGGTGGCCGATTACGGGCGCAGCCGCGACCCCGAGCCGGGTGAGGGCGCGCTCGTCAAGAACGTGCGTCCCGAATCGCCCGCGTGGGATGTGGGTATCGAGCCGGGCATGCGCGTGCTCACGGTCAACGGTGAGCAGCTTACCGACATGATCGTGTGGCTCTGGGAGGCCGACGACGACGCCGTCGACCTCGAGGTTTTCGACCCGCGCGACAACAGCGTCACCCCCGTCGAGCTCGACCGCTTTCCCGGCGAGGATTGGGGTTTGGAGTTCGATGGCCCCATCTTCGACGGCATGCGTACCTGCGTCAACGCCTGCGTGTTCTGCTTTATGACCATGCTCCCCAAGGGCGGCCGCTCCACGCTCTATATTCGCGACGACGACTATCGCCTAAGCTTTTTGCAGGGCAACTTTGTCACGCTTACGAACCTCACCGACGAGGATGTTCAAAACGTCATCCAACGCAACATGAGCCCCATGAACGTGTCGGTCCACGCCGTGAGCCCCGATGTTCGCCGCCGCATGATGGGCCGCAACGCCCAGCGCGGCATGGACGTGCTCGAGGCCATCATGGCAGCCGGCATCGAGATTCACGCGCAGATTGTCTTGTGCCCCGGCATGAACGACGGCGAGGAGCTGGAAAAGACCCTGCGCTACTGCGAGGAACATGAGCAGATCACCAGCCTGGGCATTGTGCCGCTCGGTTTTACCAAGCACCAAAACCGCTTTAGCTGGTCCTACAGCGACAAGCCCGAGCTGGCGCGCGAGACCATCGCCATGATCAGGCCCTTCCAGGACCGTGCCTTCGAGCGCTTTGGCCGCCACACTTTCCAGATGAGCGACGAGTTCTACCTGGACGCCGGCATCGATCCTCCCGAGGCCGACTTTTACGACGGCTACCCGCAGTACTACGACGGCATCGGCATGATCCGCTCGTATCTGGACGAGACCGACGACGTGCTTGCCGCCGACGCCGAGCGTCTGGCCCGCGTTCGCGAGGCCATCGCCGCCCGCAGCCAGCATCTGCTGTGCCTCTCGGGCGCCAGCGCACGCGACACCGTGGCCCGCTTCGTGGAATCGCCCCAGGGACTCACCGGCACTGTCACAGCCATCAAGAACCGCTACTTTGGCGGCAACGTGGACGTGACCGGCCTCATCGTCGCCTGCGACATCTTGGAGCAGCTACCCCAAGACCTGTCGGGGGTTATGCTCTTTGTGCCTAAGCTCATGTTCAACGCTGACGGCATGACGCTTGACGAGTATCATCGTGACGATTTACTCGCAAGCCTTACCAGTCGCGGCGCCGAGGTTCATGTGGTGTCGACCATGCCGCATGAGCTGCTCGATACCCTGGAGCATATCCTTGGCATTGTGCCTGCCGACTCTACTAATTCCGCTGACCCTACCCATTAAAGGAGAGCAGATGAAACCTATCGTCGCCGTCGTCGGTCGCCCCAACGTGGGCAAGTCCACGCTCGTTAACCGCCTGGCCCAGACCTCGGACGCCATCGTCCACGAGTCCCGCGGCGTTACGCGCGACCGCTCGTATCACACGGCCGATTGGAACGGCCGCGAGTTCACCATCGTCGACACGGGCGGCATCGAGCCGCTCAAGAGCGACGATGTCTTTGCAACGTCCATCCGCGACCAGGCGCTCGCCGCCGCCGAGGAAGCCGCCGTCATCCTGTTTGTGGTCGACGGCCGCACCGGTGTCACCGAGGAGGACGAGTCGGTCGCCCGCATGCTCAAGCGCTGCGACAAGCCGGTCTTTCTGCTGGTGAACAAGCTCGACAACCCCGATCGCGAGAACGACAGCATCTGGGAGTTCTATTCGCTCGGCATCGGCGAGCCCACGCCGCTCTCGGCCCTGCATGGCCATGGCACGGGCGACCTGCTCGACGATATCGTGGCCCTGCTTCCGGAAGAAGAGGACGAGGTCGCCGACGAGTTCCCCGACGCGCTGAACGTCGCCATCATCGGCCGCCCCAACGCCGGTAAGTCCTCGCTGTTCAACCGCATCCTGGGTGCCGACCGCTCCATCGTCTCGAACATCGCCGGCACGACGCGCGACGCCATCGACACCGTCGTGGAGCGCGATGGCAAACACTACCGCATGGTCGACACCGCGGGTATTCGCAAGAAGAGCACCGTGTACGAGAACATCGAGTACTACTCGATGGTCCGCGGCCTGCGCGCCATCGATCGCGCCGACGTGGCACTGCTCGTCGTCGACGCCTCCGTGGGCGTTACCGAGCAGGACCAGAAGGTCATGGGCTTGGCCATCGAGCGCGGCTGCGCCATCGTCGTGCTGCTCAACAAGTGGGACCTGCTCGACGACGACCGCAAGCGCGAGGCCTGCATGGAGACCGTCGACCGCCGTCTGGGCGTTATGGCTCCCTGGGCCCAGTACCTGCGCATCTCTGCCCTCACTGGCCGCAGCGTCGAGAAGATCTGGGCAATGGTCGATGCAGCCGAAAAGACGCGCTCGCAGAAGATCAGCACCTCGCGCCTCAACACGTTCCTCACCGACCTGCGCGAGTTCGGTCACACCGTGGTGGACGGCAAGCGCCGCCTGCGCATGCACTACGTGACCCAGACGGGCGTCAACCCGCCGACTTTCACGTTCTTTGTCAACCACAGTGACCTGGTCAACGACACCTACCAGCGCTACGTGGAGAACCGTATGCGCTCGACCTTCGACTTTGCCGGCACGCCCATTCGACTCTTCTTTAGGAAGAAGGAGCAAAAGGATGCATAATCCGATTCTGCTGACCGCCATCTGCGCCGTGGTCTCGTTCTTTATCGGGGCGATTCCGTTTGGCCTGATCTTGGGCCGCGTGTTCAACCACACCGACATTCGCAAGGCGGGCTCCGGCAACATCGGCACCACCAACGCCCTGCGTGTGGCCGGCCCCAAGGTGGCCGCGCTCACGCTGCTACTCGACTGCCTTAAGGGCGCCATCTGCGTCCTTATCGCGCGTCCGCTCATCGCGAGCGTGGGCTATGGCTTTCCGCCGAACATCATGGCGCCCGGTGCCCCCGGCGACTGGATGCTCGGCGTCATTTGCCTGGCAGCCGTGTGGGGCCACATCTTCTCGCCCTACCTCAACTTCCATGGCGGCAAGGGTATCGCGGTTGGTCTGGGCGTCATCCTCGCCTGGTACTGGCCCATTGGCCTGTCGCTGCTCGGCATGTTTATCGTGGCCGTCGCCATCACCAAGTATGTGTCGGTGGGCTCGCTCGCCGCTGCCATCGGTCTTCCCATCGCTGCCTGCGCGGTCTTTCCGTATAGTAGCCTAGGACTCAAGTTTTGCATGGCGATGATCGGCATCACCGTGGTATGGGCCCATCGCTCGAATATCCAAAAGCTCATGGCTGGTAAGGAGTCCAAGCTCTCGTTTACCAAGCGCGTCACCGAGCCCGACGATAAGTAGGAGAGAGCAATGAATGTTGCGCTGATTGGCTCCGGCTCCTGGGGAACCGCCGTCGCCGGCCTTGCCGCCGCGCGAGCCGAGCGCGTGACCATGTGGGCTCATAGTGAGCAGACGGCCGCCGGCATCAATGGCGAGCACCGTAACCCCCGGTATCTGGTGGGATATGAGCTGCCCGGTAACGTCGTCGCCACGACGGACCTGGCGCAGGCGCTCAACGACGCCGATGCCATCATCTTTGCCGTGCCCTCCACGCACCTACGCAGCGTATGTCATCAAGCGGCACCTTGTATCGCCACCGACACCCCGGTGCTCTGCCTCACCAAGGGCATTGAGCCCGAGTCCGGCCTGCTCATGAGCGAGGTCATCGCCAGCGAGATCGGCAACGAGACGCGCGTAGCGGCACTCTCGGGCCCCAACCATGCCGAGGAGATCTGCCGCGGCGGACTTTCTGCCGCCGTCATCGCCAGCAAAGACCCGCAGATAGGGGAGACCTTTAAGGACCTGCTCCTATCCACGGCCTTCCGCATCTACCTGTCGCAGGACATGACCGGCGTCGAGGTTTGCGGCGCCATGAAAAATGTCATCGCCATCGTGTGCGGCATCTCCGCCGGCACCGGTGCCGGCGACAACACGCTTGCCCTTATCATGACGCGCGGCCTGGCAGAGATCAGCCGTCTGGTGCACGCCCGCGGCGGGCAGGCCATAACTTGCATGGGACTCGCCGGCATGGGCGACCTCATTGCCACCTGCACCTCGGAGCATTCGCGCAACCGCACCTTTGGCTACGAGTTTGCCCACGGCGTTTCGCTCGACGAGTACCAGGCGCGCACGCATATGGTCGTGGAGGGTGCCGTTGCCGCCCGCAGCGTGAGCGAGCTCGCCCGTTCACTGGGCGTAGACATTCCGCTCACCTTTGCCGTGGAGCAAACGCTCTACAACGGTGTTACTTTGGATAGGGCGCTCGAGATCCTTACCGACCGCGTCCCCTCTCAAGAGTTCTACGGACTCACCGACTAGCGCAGAAAGGCTTCTACCATGGGTTCCATCAAAATCGCTCCGTCCGTCCTTTCGGCCGACATGGCCAACCTCAAAGGCGAGCTCGACAAGATCGCCGGCGCCGATTACGTGCACTTTGACGTCATGGACGGTCATTTTACCGGCAATCTCACCTTTGGCGTCGATATCCTCAAGGCCGTCAAGCGCTCCACCGACGTGCCGGTCGACGCGCACCTGATGGTGTCGAACCCCGACGAGACGGTTGATTGGTACGCCGACGCCGGTGCCGATGTGATCACCGTACACTACGAGGCCTCAACGCACCTGCACCGCACGCTCACGCACCTGCAGCAGCGCGGCGTCAAGGCCGGCGTGGTGCTCAACCCCGCCACGCCCGTCTGCGTGCTCGAGAGCATCATCGACGTCGTCGATATGGTGCTGCTCATGAGCGTGAACCCCGGCTTTGGCGGCCAGAGCTTTATCCTCGGTACCATCGCCAAACTGCATGAGCTCAAGGCCATGTGCGAGCGTCACGGCGTTTCGCCCCTCATCGAGGTCGACGGCGGTATCTCTTCCAAGAACATTGCCGAGGTCGTCAAGGCCGGCGCCAATGTCCTGGTGGCAGGTTCCGCCGTATTTAAGTCCGAAGATCCCGCTGCCGAGGTTGCGCTGCTGCAGAAGCTGGGCAACGAGGCCGCACAGGAGGCATAAACCCTTATGACCGCAGGTCAAAACCGCATACCCGTGAATCTTGACTATGCCGCCTCGACGCCCATGCGCGCCGAGGCGCTCCTTGCGCAGCGCGAGTACGACGACAGCGAGCTTGCCGGCGTCAACCCCAACTCGCTGCATTCGCTCGGCCGCAAGGCCGCCGCACGCCTGGAAGTCGCCCGTCGCGAGATCGCCCGTAGCTTTGGTGCACGCGTTCGCCCGTCCGAGATCATCCTTACCAACGGCGGTACCGAGGCAAACCAGCTAGCACTCCTCGGCCTTGCCGAGGGCGCCCGCCAGCGCGATCGCAAGCGCGACCGCGTGATCGTGTCGGCGATCGAGCACGATTCGATCCTGGACAACCTACCGTTGCTGCGAGCCGCGGGCTTTACCGTTGACCTGGTACAGCCCTGCCGTGCGGGCTACATTGAGCCTGCCGCGCTGAGCGACTTGTTGGGCGACGACATAGCGCTCGTGAGCATTATGGTCGCCAATAACGAGACCGGTGTAGTGCAGCCCATCCGCGAGCTTGCCGCCGCCGCGCACGCCGCGGGCGCCCTGTTTCATACCGATGCCATCCAGGGTTATCTGCATATTCCGCTCGATGTGCACGAGCTGGGCGTTGACGCCATGACCGTTGCCGCACACAAGATTGGCGGCCCCGTGGCCTCCGGCGCGCTCTACCTTAAGAGCCACACGCCGTTGCGGCCCCGCATCTTTGGCGGCGGACAGGAGGCCGGTCGTCGTGCCGGCACGCAGGACCTGCGCACGCAGCTGGCTTTTGCCGCTGGCGCCTCAGCGCTGTTGCTGACCGTGGCCCAGGAGCGCGCGACGCTGCAGACCTTGTCCGACAAACTCTACGCCACGCTCACGGCCCATCCGCGCATTCATGCCACGATGGGCGACTACGCGCAAGCCAATCGACTACCCGGCATGGTTTCGATCTACGTTGACGGCATGGACTCCGAAGAGCTCATCATCAAGCTCGATGCCGCCGGCTTTGAGGTTTCGGCCGGCTCTGCCTGCTCGAGCGGCAGCATGGACCCGAGCCATGTGCTCAGCGCCATGGGCATTGGCCGCGAGCAGGCATTGGGCGCCCTTCGCATCTCGTTCGATGACCGCGTGAACCCGGCCGACCTGGACGACTTTGCCCAGGCGCTGCTGTCGATCGTGGGTGCCGCATGATTATTGCCGATCTCGAGCGTGCCCTGTTGGCACGTTATCCCAAGATGGACGCCGAGCCCTGGGACCACGTAGGCTTATCCGTGGGCGACCCTGCCGCCGAGATTACCGGCGTGGCCTGCGCACTTGACGCGATCGAAGCCAACGTGCACCGCGCCCAGGAGGCCGGTGCCAACGTGTTGTTGACGCATCATCCTATCTACATCAAGGCACCCGAGGCGTTTTGCCCGATGGACGCGTCGCGTCCCCAGTGCAGCGCAGCACTGTTTGAGGCCGCCCGCTGCGATGTGAGCATTATTTCGCTCCATACCAATCTGGACCGCTCGCACGAGGCGCGCGCCTGCCTAAGTGAGCTGCTGGGCGCCGCGCCCGTGAGCTCACTGGAGCACATGGACGACCCCGAGTCGACCGGCCTGGGCGCCCTTGCAACGCTCAACGACCCGTGCACGCTGCGCGACCTTGCCGCCCGTGCTGCCACGGCGTTTGGCAGCGACCCGCGCGTATGGGGCGATGCCGAGCGCCCGTGCCGCACTGTCGCCATTCTGGGCGGCTCCCTGGGCGACTTTGGAGAGCTCGCCATCGCCGCGGGCGCAGATGTTATCGTGACGGGCGAGGCAGGCTACCACGTGGCACAGGACCTTGCCTTGCGCAGGCTGCCGGTGATCTTGCTCGGCCACGACCGCTCCGAGGAGCCGTTCGTTGATATATTGATGAACTCTGCAGTTGACGCCGGGGTCGACCCCCGTCATGCGATTAAAATACTGAACCCTTGCCAATGGTGGACTGTGACAAAAGGAGAGAACTTATGAGCGCCGGCGCTACGCTACTCAAGCTGCAACAGATCGATTTGGAGCTCGCCCGCAACAAGAGCGAACTTGCCAATATGCCGGAGCTCAAGGAGCTCGCTTCCAAGCGCAAGACCTATGTGAAGCTCAAGTCCGAGATGACCAAGCTCTACGCCCAGCGCAAGGATCTGGACATTGAGCTCGACGATCTCAACACCACCGAGATTCAGACCAACAACGCCATCGAGGCCGCCAAGAAGCGCCACGTGGACGGCTCCGACTACCGCGAGGTTCAGGACCTGGAGAACGAGCTCGCCACCCTGGCCAAGCGCTTGGACAAGGTCGAGCACACCCGCAAGGACGTCGTCGTCGCCCATAAGGAAGCGCTTGACCGAGAGGCTCGCGCGCAGGCCATCATCGCCAAGTTCGAGGAGGGCGTGAAGGCCGATACCAAGGCTGCCCGCGCCAAGGCTGCCAATCTGCAGGCTCAGATCGATGCCGCCACCAAGGAGCGCACCGCGCTTGCCGCCACGCTGCCGAACGACGTGCTCACCGATTACGAACGTCTGCTCAAGCAGTTCCGCGGCCTGGCCGTCGAGACCATCAAGGGCAACATCCCCACGGTCTGCCACACCGCGCTGCAGGCATCGTCCATGAGCGACCTCAACCACGACGGTAGCGAGATTACGCACTGCCCGTACTGCCACCGCCTGCTGGTGCTCCCGAGCAAGGAAGCTTAAACGATGGCGGCACCCAACAATTCAATGCAACTTGAGGGAAAAACGATCCTGCTGGGCATTACCGGCGGGATCGCCGCCTATAAGTCGTGCAATATCGTGCGTCTGCTGCAAAAGCGTGGTGCCCGTGTCAAGGTCGTTATGAGCGAGCATGCTACCGAGTTTGTGGGCCCGCTCACCTTCCGTGCGCTCACCAATGAGCCGGTCGCGGTTGGGCTATTCGACGACCCGTCTGACCCCATCCACCATATCTCGCTGGCGCAGGAGCCCGACTTGGTGGTCGTGGCGCCCGCGACGGCCAATATCATCGCCAAGATGGCCAACGGCATCGCCGATGACCTCATCACCACAACGCTGCTTGCGACACCGCGGCCCGTCGTGATCGCGCCGGCCATGAACAATGGCATGTGGAAGGCGTCGGCCACGCAGGCCAATATGGCCACGCTGTGCGAGCGCGGCGTCCACGTGGTGGGACCCGGCAGTGGCTACCTTGCCTGCGGCGACGTGGACACGGGGCGTATGAGCGAACCCGAGGAAGTCGTCGAGGCCGTCTGCAAGGTGCTCAATCCCGTGCAACAAGACCTGGCGGGCAAGCGCATCGTCATTACCGCCGGCCCCACGCATGAGCCGATCGACCCCGTGCGCTTCATTGGCAACCGTTCTTCGGGCAAGATGGGTATCGCCCTGGCGGGGGAGGCCGCACGTCGCGGTGCCGCCGTCACGCTCGTGCTGGGACCGACATCGCTCGACGTTCCCCACGGCGTGGAGTGCGTGCGCGTGCAGTCCGCCGCTGAAATGCTGAAGGCAGCGCTCAGCGCCTTTCAGACGGCCGATGTGGCCATTTGTGCGGCCGCTGTCGCCGACTACACCCCCGTATCCCCTGCGGATCATAAGCTCAAAAAGTCTAACGAACGCTTGGATCGCATCGAGCTCGTCGAGACGGTCGATATCTTGGCCGAGCTCTCGCGCCAAAAGGGCGAGCGATGCGTGATCGGATTTGCGGCCGAGACCGATAACGTTGTCGAGTACGCCGAGCGCAAATTGACCCGCAAGGGCTGCGATGTAATTATCGCCAACGATGTCTCACGCGCCGATTCGGGCTTTGGAACCGATACCAACAAGGCCTGGATTGTGAGCACAACGGGTACGCAAGAACTTCCCGTTCTAACAAAACCCCAGCTCGCAGATACAATTTTGGACTTGCTTCAAAATTTGTAAAAAAGTTCTTGCACAAGGACAAAGTTTCGGGTTAATATACACCCTGTTGCGAGCGAGAGCAGAGCAACAAACAAAACTTCGGGACGTGGCGCAGCTTGGTAGCGCACTTGACTGGGGGTCAAGGGGTCGCTGGTTCGAATCCAGTCGTCCCGACCAGAAGTTTGCAGGTCAGGCACTTAGTGCCTGACCTTTTTTGTTTTAAGCAATTGCTTAATTTTCAGTAAGCAACAGGGTGCCAAAAATCTACCTACGCGATAATCGCCTTTTGCGGCTACTTGCGCGTTTTGTATACGCATGAGCCGATTTATTAACGCGATATAATTACATAGGCGCGACAGGTACACGCCGAGAACGGGCCACATTTATCGCGGCGATTTACACCGATATAGCCACTGTAACGAACAAGTGTGTCGCTGTATTTATTCCAGTAGTTCACTTGATCGGTGGACAAGTGGGCAGTCGCGACGAAACGGCAAGCGGGATGAACTCTATACGAGGGCGCAGCTGAGGAAATGGCGGGGGAGTGCGGCGGGCGCTCTGAGAGCCGCTGTATGACCCCATTTCTCTTCACTTCGATTAACTATGCCACGTGCCTCAAACCGTTCGTTCGGTTGCCAAAAGAAGAGTCCGCGCGGAATCGCGCGGGCTCTTCAATAGACATGCTAGAAGACAGACTAGAAACAAAAAACTGGGCAGATGCTCATGTCCATGCGGGCAACATAATAACCGCCCGTACCTGTAGACCCATATTTAGTAACAAAGAGGAATCCCTCTGTAGTACTCGGGTAAGTCCCACGCTCATAAAACATGTTGCCGTTGGCAAGTCCAGATATCTCGGTCACACCATTTTCTTTAGGACTATCTTTCCCCTTGAAGGCCTCGTACTGGGTTCCCTCAGAAGAACTCCAGGGATAGGTTTGAGCCCAACGGCTATAGGGAGCATCAACTATTTCCGAATAGCTCAAGAGAAACAGCTTGTCGGTAGTTGCGGTGACGGCGGCGTCCTTTGTCTTTCCATCAACGTTGTTCGTGAGCTTTCTGACAGCCTTCACCTTGGACTGGAAGTCTGAGGGCATCAGGTTCCAGATCTCGCCCGAGTTCATCTTCGCACGGAGCTCAGACTTCTCCCAGCCGCCGGCATTGGTGTCGGTGGCGTTCACGCGGGACATGATGCCCGTCGAGGTGGTGAGGAACGTGAGTCCCGCCTTGCCCGAACCGTCGGCCAAATCATCGTGGTCGATGCCGATGATTCGGTACTCGAGCGTCTGTCCGTCCGTTAGCTTCATCGTGAACTTGGTGCGTGCATCCATCGCGGCCTTCGCCTTGGCGTGGGCGGCCGACGCCTCGCCCTTCGCGGCGATGTCCTCGGCCACGGCCTTCTGCTCGCCGAGCGTCCAGTCCTTGGCGTCCTTGGCGATGGCCGCCTGGACGGTCGTGGAAGCGGTGCCTGTGGAGCCGCCGCCGGACGCTCCGCCGCCCTCGGTGCCAGCGCTAGTCTCGCTGTTCACCGTGTTGCCGACCAGGTTGAACTGGTTTCGGATGGCACCGGCCACGCCGGGTCCCGCGAACACGATGACCAGGCCGATAATCGCGATGATCAGGACGTACTCGATGATAGATTGACCTCGGGGGCGGGTATTCCTAGGAGATACCCCCCGAAGGTTCCGCGCCGCTTCATACATATGCGACACTCCCTTCGCTCAGGGCTTGTAGATGCATTGCCGAGCGTAGGACTATCCCAAAAGGTTGCGCTGGTCTCGCCGCAGCGGCAAAGAATAATTAGTCCAACGCCTGCGCGGCTTAACCGACCACTCGCATATCCAAATTTGTTGCTCAACAAATTCGCAGGTAGCGTAAGTAAAATTGAGTTGGAAAGCTGGTGGGAACCGTCTTATTGCCTAAGCCGTTCCAAAAGCCGCGAATACAGGAGGTAAGGTGATTGGGTAACTATAAAGTTGTCTTCAGGGATGACTGGTCCGGGGATTCGAGTCTGCTGAAATGGGAGCCTGGATGCCCGGCGATGGTAACGGTCGTCCAGGTCGCGAGAAACGTCGACACCTCTGAGGCTTATCTGCAGATAAAGATCGAGAATCTCTCAGCGGATATCTTGAACTCCATCTCCGGAATCGCCCATGTCGCCTATGCCGATGGGTCCAGAGGCTATGTCCCCTTTTCGGAACTAGACTTAGACCTGCCGCAATGCGAGCAGGGAGCCCTTAAGGCAACGGCGCTGCCGAGGGGAGACGTCGAGTCCGTTTTCATCAAGCTGCTTCAAATCGACTCCCAGCAAGGGAAGTGGCACTCGACCGGAGAGCCTGCCGAAGCGCCCGAGCGCGAACCGCTTTCGATGATCGAGAAGGCGATGACCGAGAGGGACCGCCAGCTGAAGGAACTGCATGCCGACAGTCGAATCGCCGGCGGCAAGGCGCAGTTCCATCAGGGATGGTGGGTGTGTGCGTGCGGCGGCATAAACGTCTGGCGGGAAACCTGTCGCGAGTGCGGGTGCCATAAAGATATTCTATCGAGCTTGCAAGACGAAGAATCCCTGTGCGAAGCGGCGGATAAATGGTCTCAATCCGTATACGACAAAGCGGACGCGCTATTTTCAGGCGAGGAGGAAATCGAAAACCTGAGGGAAGCCAGAAGGCTTTTCGGGAGCGTTCTTGGATGGAAGGATGCCGAGGCGCGTGCTGAGGAATGCTCGGAAAAGCTGGCCGTGCTAGAGCCGAAATCGGAAAAGAGACGGAAGAAGCTGCTAGGCGTCGCCGCGGTCCTCGCCTTGCTTTTCATCTTCTTTCTAACGGCAGGCCGCCCGCTAGTAGTCAATGCTATCGGAGACTTACGAAACGAGATGAAGTACAGAGAGGCCACCTCGCTTTACGAGGGCGGACACTTTTGGAAGGCGTATACCGAATTCAAGTCGCTTGCCCCCTACGGCGACTCGGCGGAGATGGAGGTGAAGTCCGCACTTTCCAATGCAGAGGCCCTTGAGAAAGACGGCAATCTGGAAATGGCTGCCAAGTGGTACAAGAAGGCCGGCAGCATCTCCGACGCCCTAAGGGTGGAATACAAGTATGTGAAGGACCACTATGACAACGTTGATTTACTGAGCTTGGAATATCTAGACGAGCTCGTCGAGGCGGGCTACGGCGATGCCGCCCAGCTGCGTTCGGAACTAAATTAGAGCGAGTACGAAGGATATCGTGAATATTCGCACAGATGACCCCGAGACGTCTCTAACTTAGATCGGTTCGTGGTCGATGGGGGGTTCCTACGTCCATGCCTTCGTCGACACGGGGGAGACGTCGGCATCGGCTGAATTCCATACCCCCGATGACTAGATATCGGCTTTTATCGACGGCATCCATGCGCTTTGCGTTTTAAGAGGCCTCCGAATTGAAAGGGAATACACATGTGGTTAATCATTTTGGCCTTAATCGTTTGCTATGGCATAGCTTGCTATTTTTCAGCGCAGCTTATTGTCAAAGCGGCAATGGACAAGGGATATGAGGACCAAGGACTGAAATTGGCCTTCATAATCGTGTTCGCGACGCCTGCGAGTGCCGCGATGATCGTGGCGGCGCTGCCGGACAAGCGGCTTCAAACCAGCGTTTCCGACAATCCAGTCCTGTCTACGATAGACGCGGAACTTCCGAAGCTGTAAGGCGCCATTGTGATTCGGTTCAATCTCTGAACTGGTAGTTAAAAAAATCAGGTATCGCATTGGGTCGGACTAATGCTCGGGCCCCATGCGATTCCGCAGTACCAGCTGCAGAGCGGACTATTCGGCCCATCTTGGCGCAGTTACGCTCAGAGCATTGTCGTTGAAGCCCCCATGATAGATAACGACGGAGGCGTTTCAAACCGAACAGTCGAACCTAAGCGACGTGCGGCTTACGAACATGATACGCATCTCGCCTACAGGTCAGGTGTCGAATATACTCGCGTTTCAAAACGTATGCGTTTCACCATGAGAGAGGGATCTGTCATGAGCTGGAAACCGAGAAAATGCGTTATCGCCTTACTGACTCTGGCGACTCTGACGTGTTTCGCCGCCTTAATCGCCGTCAATATCAAACCGCAACACGATGCTTATCCCTCATCTTTGTCCATTAAAATGGGCCAAAATTTCAGCCTCGGCCGAAACGTGAATTATTTTAACAAGCTAAAACCTAATGAGGAAAATATCTTGATGTTCTGGGCATCGTGGTGTCAGCACTGCGAATCTCTCATAGAAGATATGCAACAACTTGATATTTTCGCAGCCTTAAGGAAGAACCTTTTCACTGTTTCCGAGGACAGCACAATTGAAGAAGCCTCGGTCCATGAAGGAGACTTTCCCATATACATAGATTAAGATAAGACCGTGTATGACCAATATGAACTTGAGCATATTCCGTCCGTATTCATACTGGATGATCAAGGAAACATCATCGGCTTATCCGAAGGAGAGGAAGAACCTCTTGCCTTATTAAAGAAATACGCCAAATACAACGGATATAAAGCGGAAGGAGGCGACATCAAGTAACTATCAAAGGCCAGATTAAGGAGCCAGCCATGAAGAAATGCCTGCTCTCCATCGTCTCAGCAGCTCTTTGCCTCTCCCTTGTCATGACACCATTTGTGCCCGTTGCGGCAGCCTATGCCGACGAGGGGTCTCCCGCCGAGAGCAGCGAGATCTACGTCGGAGACAACTACGACGAAAATTACGATATATCCCTTTTTGAGCGCGGACGCTGCACGGATTCATATTCCAAGGCGTGGTGCGATTCTCACGGATTTGCAAATAACCGCACCGTCCCTCACAAGGTCAAGCTGAACGCGAAGGAGGAGGCTTGCCTGCGCGATCCCTACCTTGCTGGCACCGCTGAAGTTATCGCCGGTCTCGTGACAACCGGTCCTGGCGGCGGCTTGTTTGCAACCGCAATGACATCGTGCCGACGTTTCACTTGCATGTTCTAAAAGGAGGTTGCCATGCTGTCGCAAAATCAATCGAGATACTTGGTCACAATCGGCTTTGCCCTGCTTGCATTACTCTTTGCTAGCGACCTTTTGCTGAAACCGCCCAAGGAACTCGTTTTGCTTGCCATAGACTGCCTTTCCGCCCTTTACTTTACGGCAACCCTATTCGTCGGACTAAAGGAGAGGAAAAAAGGCGCAGTCGTCGCATCCGCCGTATGCTTGATCATAACCATTGCATCATTCTTTATCTGACACATTGGTGATTTAGGGGCGATATCGTAGGAATACGACCGGGAGAGCCGGGACCAGATTGCCCGGGTTGCCCGGTCGGCTCGCGCGACGGCGCGGCGGTTCCACAGAAAGCTCTCCGGACTTCACGCCGTTTCTGATCGCATTGTAGACAGCCATCTCGTCTTCGCAGTCGGCGAGCACGCGGTGCGCGTCGTCGTTTTGGATGTCCAGTAAATCTCGAAGGTCCTCCATGCACCAGCGTCCGAGATTTGGCCATGCGCGTTGCGCGAGCTGATAAGTGTCGATTGCGATGTTGTAGTTAAAGTCCAAGCCAAAGCCGTCCCAGGCAGAACGGCTTTGTTTCCTTGATTATCAATTTCATCCGGACACTTCCCGCATTCATCCGTGTGTGTACGGATGAATGCGGGGTTCGATACCCCGGCGGCCTGATCGGCAGACCGCCGGGAATTCTCACTCCTCGATAAAAGCCGGCGCTCGGTTAGTTCTGCGCATCTTGAAATCGTTAGTTTCGTGGGAGACGTAGAGGATGCCGTCCATCCCATCTCGCGATGCATATGAAAGGTGAACAGAACCGCAATCCGCTCCATCATTGTCGAGAAGATCGAACGAATTCGGGTCGCTCGTTGCGCCCAAACGACCACTCAGACAAGAGCCATCGTCATTACAGATTTGCCATTCCATGTCTTCGCCTGCAAGAATCGCCATAGACGTCCTGGTCGCGCCATCGTCGACATACATCCCGTCTATGCCAAACCCATTTTCAGCGCCATCGATGAACGACTGCTCGGACCTATACCTCGCAAATGATGCACATAGCACCATTGCAAGACAAAGTACAGAGCCAACAATCGCTATCTTTGCATAGCTCTTGCCTATCATGTCATTCACCTCCTTCGTATGTATCGAGGTATTCCTGCTTGAGCGTCTGCGAGGACGACTTGATCTTTT
>ERZ812616.964-NODE-964-length-35716-cov-32.775076_pt1 | contig 35716 bp, 29 predicted proteins | sample MGYA00376249_ERZ812616 | MGnify/ENA primary metagenome ERZ812616 (study PRJEB26924, sample SAMEA4378265) | human gut metagenome | biome: human gut; feature: human-associated habitat; material: faeces | place: China | collected 2013 ...
ATTTTCCGGTTCGACGAACAGCCGATCGTGTCAACTTTGGTCTAACAGAGCCAAATATTATGCTAAGCAAATGATTGGTTCTTAGAGAAGTCCGTTAATCTGTCTCTCGTTATAATTAATTAAGCTTGCGAGCGCATTGCTTGGAATGGTTGAACCAGCCTTATCAGTATTGGAGCTTCTACTTGAGCAGCCAACGAAGGGATGGATAATGACCATGATTTCCTATATCGCGGTGGGCGCAAGCGGGGATGACCGTTCCAAGTAATTGCTGCAAGGCTTGCCCTCTCGGGTGGTACCCGAGCATTCCCGCCACAATCCTAGGCACGTCTCCTGGATTGGTTTTGAGTGCCGATTCGTGCACTCTTTGTTTGCTTTGCATCGTTTTTTGCTGAAACTATGGATTTAGTCGGTTGATTTACGAATTCACCCGAACGCTTTGAGCGAATAGATCGCTCCCACAGTTAGTCGACTCCCCGCAGCCTCTCCTGGGTCCCAGGGGCGGCGTTTTCCCAGTTGAAGGAGCGGCTGGTCCTTTTATTCCGTTTTGTCTATAACTATGATGGCGGAGCATGGCCCCTCTCGGCGCAATCTTTGGCTGGGAAGGGCATGGCGATTCGGGGCCTTTTGGTTCCCGAATCGCCATCTGTTATCTAAGCTGTAAAAAACTGTTTCCTTGGTCTGCTAGAGTGCTTCGCGAAAACGGGTCAAAAAGTGAACCGACTTTGAATACCGTTTATATCATTTGGCTTATGCCAGAAGGATTGTGTGGGCTAGTATGCATGAAAATCAATCGATCTTGTAGCACTCTATGTTTGCTTTGATTACCGCTTCAGCAAGTGCGAGGTGCTCTTCGTGCGAATTGTCGCTCGAACTTCGCCATTTGGCAATGTCTTTTTCATCTATGCGCCTTATGTCGAACGGCTCCTCAACAAACTCCGCCGCCACCTCCATGAATTCGTTGAAGCTTGTGGTTACCCCTCGGGCATCAATGTAAGCCTTTTTTCCATTTAGGTAAGCCTGGCAGAATGCATGGAAACGATGCCTCTTCCTTTCTTCGATTATGAATGCCTTGTATCCGAGAATCTCTTCGAGTTTTAACGCAAACGCTTGGCATGATCCCCTGAGAAGACACCCCGCTGATGTTAGATGCTCTTCGTCGTCGTCAATTTGAGTCAGGTGCCCGTCGTAGTCAATCTCTTCGAGATTCGTAAAATTATTGTTATCGCAATAGAATCCCTTGTGTAGTTCAGTTCCATGGACGGGACGGTATCTGCTTCGGTCGGTTTTTCCGGGCAGTGCTTTTGCAGTAGACTGGTTACTCATTGGTTCTCCGTTTGGCTGTCGTTATCTAATTATTTGTACCAACAAGTATCAAACTTAATTCCTCATTGGGACACGGGTTTAGCCTGAAAGGACTGTTTCAGTATTTGTTATCAGCTTAAGGGGAAATGGGGCAACCCAATGACTGGGGGAGGGGCAACGCGCGTGGAGCGAAAATTCGGCAATATCTTGGTTACGGGCGGTTGTGGTTTTTGCGGTTCGGCGTTCGTTCGCTTTGTCGCGAATAATGTACCGGATGTGCACATCACCGTCATAGATAAGCTGACGTATGCTGCCAATCCAGACAGTATCGCGGGGCTTCCAGAAGATAAGGTGAAACTTGTTGTTGGCGACATTTGCGATCCAGATTTGCTTGATCGAGTGGTTCCCGGGCACGATGCAATTGTTCACTATGCCGCGGAGTCTCATAATGACAATTCGATTGTCGATCCTGGCCCGTTTATAAAAACGAATGTCGAGGGCACATGCCAACTCTTGGAAGCTGCTCGTAGACACCATGTCAGGTTTCATCACATTTCGACTGATGAAGTGTTTGGAGACCTGGCGCTTGATGGCCCCGTCAAGTTTACTGAGGATTTTCCCTATCGGCCGAGCAGCCCTTATTCCAGCTCCAAGGCGGCATCTGACATGCTTGTGAGAGCTTGGATTCGCACCTATGGTCTGCAAGCGACCATTTCTAATTGTTGCAATAACTACGGTCCATATCAGCATCCCGAGAAGTTCATTCCGCATTCGATTGCATGCGTCCGGCGCGGGGAGCGTCCTAAACTGTACGGGGACGGTTTGAACGTACGCGATTGGATTCATGTCGATGACCACGCTCGTGCTGTTTGGCTCATTTTGGCCAAAGGGAAGATCGGGGAGACCTATCTTGTCGGAGCCAATTGCGAGCGCAGCAATCTCGAAGTTCTCAAGCTCATTCTTAAAGCAATGGGCAAAGACGAAGATTTTATTGACTGGGTTAAGGACCGTCCCGGCCATGATCGACGGTACGCCATAGACGCTAGCAAGCTCCGCCGCGAGCTTGGTTGGGTGCCGATCCATGGTGACTTTGCAGCAGAGATTTCGCAATTGTGCCATAGCAACATGCTTTTAACCTGATTAGCCTTTCGGGGTTAAGCTGCTGCTCGCGAACCTCTCGTCGATGAGGCGCGCTTCTTGGCACAGAGTGTAAGCAACCGTATGAAAGGGGACAGACATGGGCAATCGAAAAGCTATGTTTGCTTCGGTGTTTATCGTGCTTCTGTTGGGAATTTGTCTCGTTCCCGCATTTGCTGAAGACAACGTGGCTACCGGTCAAGATGCAAATGCCTCCATCGCTGCAGACCAGTTGAACGAATCCGAGCTCGTTGCCAACGAAGCTATGTACGTGGACAGCACGTCCGATTCGAATGTTTCGGATTCGACTGATGCTGTGAAACCGGAAAAAGCCCAAGTCTGTCTATGATCTTGCTTCCGGGCACGTTGATGACCTTGCGGATGAGTTGTACACTTTTGGCTCTTCGGTTAACAGCAATTTTGTACTGGATGTTCCTGGTGGTACGGCATCTGCTGGTAGAAAGCTGCAGCTGTACAGTGGAAACAAGACGAATGCTCAGGTCTGGCGTGTGTCTCACGATTAGAAGGCTTTGTTGTCGTTACTTCCGTCAAGGGTTGCGCGCTTGATGCCTCGGGCGGTAACGCGAGCAATGGAAATCCCGTTCAGCTTTGGTCCGATAGCGGCACCCTTGCGCAGCGCTGGGTCGCAATTAAAGAAACCAATGGCATCTACACCTTAATTTCGGCGCTCAACCAGTCGTTTGCCATTGACGTGGCAGGTGGAGCTGCCGCAAATGGCTCTGCAGTACAGTTGTATGAGGCAAACGGCACGGCCGCTCAGCGATGGGTGCTAACTCCTGCCAAAACTGAGCAGCAGCAACTCGATAATCGGGCGCATCGGCTCTGGAAAAGCGCTCTCTCTGACTGATGGGGGAGAGCTTGTTCAGATGATATCAAGCAGCGCGGATTCTCAGCGGTGGCGCAGTACATTGTCTGGCGGTAAGATCGCTCTGCAAAACGCGGCTACAGGCCAGTATCTCTGCGCTTCTGGCTCCTCCGCGTCCATAGGAATAGTCGCTTCCCTTGAATTGCCTGGCGTTCTGTTTAATGTAAGGAGTGTCGGGGGTTCCTTCTAAAGGGTTTTATATAATTTAGCTTATGTTGGCGGAGTCAAGGTATATGCTGCTCCCGGTGGATAAGTGGCCATCGGGCGCAATGCTTACTTGGCATATAGGCAATCGCGTTATCCACGTAGAGAGATTCCATCTACAGAAGAATTATGGTTTTTTGATTGGCGTTTTCGCTGAGATTCATAAAGAAATGGGCAATCAGAAATCTAGACTCCTATTGGTCAGTGATGGAAAAGGCCATAAATCTGTACAAGATTACGTAAGAGAGCTCGGATTGTCAGAATCTGTAATATTTTCAGATAAGTCTCTTGAGACAAAAGGATTGTATTAATATAAAAAATATTTACTCTTCGTCGCTTTTCGAGGGCTTTGGTTTGGCATCCCTGGAGGTTAAGGCGTCCGGGCTCTCTTACGTGATAACTGAAAATTCTCTTCAAATGGTGTTGACTACGCCTTATTGTCGAAGCCTTTTCGTTTCTGTGGATTCTAAAGTATGGGTACATATTGCTCTTGGTCTTTTGAAACTTGCCCCAAAATAAGGGAGCTTTGCGCCTAAGAGGTTGTTGATTGTGATTTTGGGATAGATCAATCAGCAACCTTGATTTGAAATATTTTGATTAGTTGTATGAGCAAGGATTACGTTTGTGATTTATCAGCCAAAGTATGAACCGTTATCGATTCGCGCTAACATGGTTTGGAATGCTGCAGGATCTATAGTTAATCTTGGATGTCAGTGGTTAATATCCATTCTTGTTGTACGTCTTTCTACGGGCTTCGATGATGCCGGCCTCTACTCTCTGGCTGTTGCTATATTCGGTGTGTTTTCTCCTATTAGTCAGTATCGTATGTATACGATACAAATTAGTGATATAACCGGAGAAAATACTCTCGGGGAATATCTGTCATTTCGGCTTCTTACTAATGCAATTGCTTTTGTTTTACTCATTGTGTATGCGGTGGTTACCGTATCACCTTATGCGGTTTTGATTACGATTGCATATTCCATTTACAGGTTATTAGCTCTGACGATAGATGTTTTTCATGCTTGTGATCAAAGAAATCACCGAATGGATTTTATTGGAAAGTCTCTAATTCTTCAGGGGCTTCTTTCTGTAATCGGATTTTCAACCTTTTATTATTTCAGCCATAATCTTGTTATTACATTCGTACTCTTGGCATTTTTGATGGCCGTCATCGGTTTAGTATTTGATTATCCGCGCACGACTTCGTTTGAAGGTTTGAAGTTTGGGATCTCGTGGTTAAAGGTGCGCCATCTATTGATTCGTTATTTCCCTATTGTTATCGCCGCGGTTGCAGCAAGTTCCGCAGCTTCTCTGCCGCGCCAAATTTTGGCATCTCATTTTGGGGATTCGTATTTAGGAATCTACGCATCTGCTGCTGCTCCCGTTGCGATAATTCAGATGGGAGCTTCATATATCTACAATCCTTTGTTGTCTTATTTTGCTGAAAGTTATAATGACAAAAACGATCAGATGTTTAGAAACCTTATGTTTCGTTGTGTTGCAGGAATGACGTGCGTTTGTTTCGTTTCACTGCTAGGAGTTACTTGCCTCGGCGAAAAGGTGTTGGTCTTGCTTTACGGAACGCAAATGCATGGCTATGTGTACTTGCTATATCCCTTAATTATTCTCGCGGTCCTTACAGGCTTCATGTGGTTTATGAATGACTTACTCATTTCGATTCGCGTATTTAGAGGTGCATTTTGTGGTAGCGTCATTGCCATTATTGCCTCTGTTATTGCATTCCCGTTAATTTTGGTTTTTGATATGAATGGCGTTACGTTTGTTTGCATTGTATCTTCTTTGGTGAGCATTGCGGGGATGGCTGTTTTTCTTCTCGTGGCTTTGAGAAGTCATTTTGTTTGAGAGAGCTTCTATGCCTTATATATGCATATTTACCCCAACGGTTAATCGTTCAGGTTATTTGAAACGGTAGTGTCGAGAAAGTTTGAGTTATGTATATGGGCAATACGTTTGACTTGCCTATGAGTTTGGATGCTATTTCTAATCGACCGCAGCAGTATGAACAATTACTTGAGGCGGTTTCGTTGAACGTGCACTTGTTCCTTTCGTGGACGATCCGAATCGGTTCTGTTAGTCGATTTCTTAACGGAGAATTGTTATGTTTTTAAGTGTTTTTACCCCGTGCTATAACCGTGCATATACGCTCACACGTTTATTTGAAAGCATAAAAGCGCAAAAGTTCTCAGATTTTGAGTGGATCATTGTCGATGACGGCAGCTCCGACAATACGAAGGAGCTCGTTGAATCTTGGATTGCGGATGATGATCTACCTTTCGAAATACATTATTTTTATCAGGAAAATGCTGGTAAACATGTAGCTTGGAATAACGGACTCAGCCACGCGAATGGTGAGCTGTTTTTACCTGTTGATAGTGATGATTATTTTGTTGACGGTGCGTTTGGCTCCGTTGTAAAAATGTGGAAGGCTTCAAAAGACGACGAAAAGCTAATCGCTTTTTCCGGTGTAAGAGTCTTTCCGGGGAACAAAGAAACTGGCGGCTATTTGTTAACGATGGATGAACCTTATAAGGACTATTCATCCATTACCCGCCTAGCAGAAGGAATCGATGGTGACTTAGCTGAAATATTTTTCACTTCGAGGTTGCGAAAATACCCGTTTCCAGTTTTTGAAGGAGAACGGTTTGTAACCGAAGCTGTTGTCTTTAATAGATTCAGTATGGATGGCTATCTTGTCAGGGGCTTTGCGTATCCAATTTATGTTTGCGAATATTTGAATGATGGTTATACCAAAAACGTTAATCATCATTTGATTAGCAACTGGAAAGGCTACAAACTTTATGTTCGAGAATTGATGGGCAGCAACGCGCCGATATCCTCAAAGTTCATTCCCTTCTGCGGTTTTATTTATCGACTTCTTTTAAAAACCTTTCGTATTGTTAAGTAAGGCAGGCTAAGAAAAATTACTTGCGGGTTGCGATGATAGTTGTGTATGTAGCGTTATCCGCAGCTAATTTTCTACAGCATATTTAATCGCAGGTGGCATCGAGCCTGGCGTAGGGTAACGGCGCGCGGTCGGGGGGCTTTCACACAGTTCCTCATATCTACGTCAAGCTCGAGCCGATGGTGCCCACTTGGTCCTTGGAGAGTCTGGACGCGTCGATTTTCTCGGCGAGTCGCTGCGCCTGCGGGTGCCGGTGGCGTACATCTCGGCCATGGCGGCCACGAGAACGCGGTCGATGCGCTGATAGCGCACGCGCATGTTCTCCGGTATGAAGAACAGTAATAAGCGTGTTTACGCTTATTTAAATCGCTACATGATCTAAATACAAAGAAATAAGAGAGTCTACGGTGCACTTAATATCAAAGCCGGACTCCCTCACATAATTAGCTCCATCGATTCGATCCATGTCTGCACGAATTGGCTCATCGACCATTCTCTCGGCCCACGTTGTCGTACTGTTTAGACCATCCATCTTATAAGCGTAAGGACTGCAAACCGCCATATCGGGCAGAGCGGGTGACAGGATGCAAGGAAGTCCAGAAGCTTGCGCCTCAATAGCAGCTATTCCAAGACCTTCCCACTTTGAAGGAAAAACAAACAGGTCCATGGCCATCAACAAATCAGGAATATCCGAACGCACACCCAGAAATACAACTTTGTCGTGAATATTTAATTCAGCTGCAAGTTGTTCCATGTCATTACGAAGAGGACCCCTGCCGATAAGAAACAAACGCCCATCAAATTCACCGCCGTCGCACTTTGCAAAAGCCTTCAACAAGAATTCGTGATTTTTTTCATCTGAAAAACGCCCAATATGGCAAATAGCTTTCTGTTCAGGAGCTATGCCAAGATTACGCCTCATGGAAGATCTTGTTTTAGATGAAAACTTGTAGTGTTTAACATCGATTCCGTTATTTAATACAGAGAAACGATCGCTCGTAACAACCGCCCTGCCAAAGCGATCCACACCCGCCTCGCGAGAGCAAGCTAAATAGTAGTCAGCAATATAACGTGTGGGGTATGAGAATAAGCGAAAACCGATTTCAGGAAGCGAAAGGCTTGGGTTTGTATTATGGCTATGAGCGATACAGAATAATCCATATTTCTTCGCTTCTTTAATTACGAAGCAAGCAGATGAGCCAATATGCACATGCACCGCACAGTAGTTATGATGCGTGCGGAAAAAATCGCGGCACTGTTTTATATACGAAACGGTGTTAATCCCATTTAGGCGATCGATAGAAAAAATAGACCCACCCAAAGCACGAATTTCAGGATCAAAATCACACTCTCTAGCTTCGTGGACAAGAAAATCAAATTGCAGAATGGATCTGTCGATATTTCGATACACATTCATAATCAACGTTTCGGCACCGCCTCTATCCATGGCGCCTATCACATGAAGAACCCTGCAAGGACAATCGCAATTAACAGGATCCATGCTTTTAACGATCAAGAGATTTCCCTCCGAATGATTGTTTTGCACTGATTATACTAATATTCGGGGTAACTAACCGAACAATCAGTTTATGGAGCTGTTTCATTATATGGGCGACAATTCCTACATTTGCATCTTCTCGGCACTCTTTGAACCGCATGTCGGTGGAGTTGAAGCTTACACAAAAGGTCTAGCAACTGCGCTCACAAAGAAGGGGAATAAAGTCATCGTAGTTACGATGAATACCGAATCTGCTCCGTCAGAGGATGCAATTGATTCTATTAAGGTTCTAAGACTCCCTTGCTATAACTTGCTTAAAGGCAGATATCCAATTCCAAAAAAGAACGCTGATTACCGCAAAGCATGGAAAATGCTCAAGTCCCTTAATATCGAGAGCGTTATTATTAACACCCGATTTTATCCTCTAAGTATTGAGGCTGCTCGATTTGCATCAAATGCAGGGGTTCGACCCATTGTCATCGAACATGGTTCAGCATATTTAACTCTCGGAAACCATGTTGTGGACCCGTTTATTCATCGAGTAGAAATTATACTTATCAATCAGATTAAAAAATACAATCCCTGCTTTTATGGCGTTTCAGAAAAAGCGAGCGAGTGGCTTTCTCAGTTTGGTATCACAGCCGAAGGAGAAATACATAACGCGATAGATTATGTCCAATTTTGCAGCGAATCAAGTAACCGTAATTTTAGAGAAGAACTTGGAATCCGTAGTGATTCGGTTTTAATTTCATTTGCAGGACGGCTCGTTCCGGAAAAGGGCATTGTTGAGCTCATTGAGGCTGCCAGGGTACTTGAAAAAACCCCGGAGGGTTGCGAAGGCAAGCTTATTATTGCAATCGCAGGCGATGGTCCGCTTTTTTTGAAAGCAGATAAAACTAAACCCGATAATATGATTTTGCTTGGGGGGCTATCCCGTAAAGATTTAGCAGCTTTAATGTTGCAATCTGATGCATGTTGCCTCCCTTCGCGGTCTGAAGGCTTTTCCACAGTCTTGCTAGAAGCTGCAGCATGTGGTATCCCCCCTATTGCGACGGACGTTGGCGGAATGCGAGAGATTGCACCCAATAACCAGTTTGGAATCCTAATTAGCTCAATGCGGCCCCTGGATATTGCTAATGGCATTCAAGCAGCTTGTCGTTCGGAAATTGGACTAAAACAAATGGGCAAGAATGTCAAAAGGCGGGTTGAAAATAATTTCAGCTGGAGTGAGACCGCTAAAGAAGCAATGTCTGCTATGGAACACGCTAATAAAGGGCGTGAGTGAGTATTTACACGTTTGAGTGCTGCTGAATACCACAAAACAGCACTCCCGACATTGCGCTTGCGCACCGGACGAGATTGCGGTACGCGTGTAGCGCTCTAACCGGCGCCATTCTCCTCGTACGGATATATAATAATATAGTTATCGTATGACTCATCCGCTCATAAGATATATTGAGTGGTTGTTCAGGTTCTACTGATTTGTCTCGAGAGAATGGGTTTCGATTGTCATTAAGATCGAATGTGCTCATTGCGATTCCTGCATATAACGAAGAGGAATGCATTGAAGGCACAGTAAAAGAACTCCGTTCGGTTGCTCCAGGGTTTGACTTCATTATCATCAATGATGGTTCTTACGATCGTACGGGTGAAATATGTAAATCGCTAGACTGCAAGGTTATTGACATGCCAATTAACTGTGGCCTTACAGTTGGTTTTCAGACCGCGGCTCGATATGCCGTTGATCATGGATATGACTATATGATCCAATTTGATGCAGATGGGCAACATCGTCCGGAGTATTTGGCTGCTCTTGTTGAGAAAGCGGTAAATACTGGTTCCGACATCGTTATCGGTTCTAGGTTTCTGACTGTCCGCAAAGATAAATCGATGCGCATGGTTGGTTCACGCATGATTACCGTATTGATTAAGATGCTGACCGGTCATCGCATTAGTGATCCCACATCTGGCTTCAGGCTGTTTAGTCGCCCTGTGCTTGAAAGATACTATTACGACAACACTTTAAATCCCGAGCCAGAATCGATTGCTTTGTTTTTAAAACAAGGATACTCAGTATCCGAAGTCCAGGTATCAATGCGCGAGCGTCAGGGTGGAGAGAGCTATTTAAACCCGGTCAAATCAATGCAGTATATGCTTAGGGTTTTCGCTACGCTGCTGATAGTTCAATGGTTTAGGTGATTATTATGTCATTTACACTGCGCATTTTACTTATTGTATTTGCCGTTATTGTTTTCTATTTCGTTATCCGGAAGCTGAAAAAGGCGCAAATGCAGGTTTTGGACTCCTTATTTTGGCTTTTGTTCAGCACAAGCTTTGTTTTACTCGGCATTTTTCCTGAGATTGCCGTACACATTGCTGGCCTTTTAGGGTTTATGTCTGCCTCGAATTTTGTTTTCCTATATGTGATAGCCGTTCTGGTGGTTCGCGATTTTACTATTTCTTTGAGACTTGCTAAGCAGGAAGAGCGATTGAATTCTCTGGTGCAGGCTGCTGCTTTAAATTGGAACAGTAACGACTTTAGGTCATCCAATGACGATTAATTGTGATATTTAATTGCTTGAGCAGCTATACCACAGCATGGACCGCGTTGCACACAATTCAGCCCTACTCGCTACGTTGCGGAACATCTGAGTGATGAAGTATAGGTAGGCTGCGCAGCGGGGCGTGGGGATAGTATTTAAGGGCAGTACCGAAAGGGTCTTGGACTCGGTAATTGTGTCTGCTTTTGATATTTTGCATTGTGCTTCAAATAGTATGTTGTGGTTGCCTCGCCTTGTCTTGAACATTAATGACAATGTGAAATAATTGATAAATTTAGCGCAATCAAACGGCGCTTTTATGTTCATAAGCTTGAAAGGTTAACTGTAAATGTGGTTTGAATATGCGGTGAGCATCAGCGCCTGCCTTGCTTTTTTGTATTTGCCGGGTATCATTGCGTTTTTGCCCCTCAGGCTGAATCTGATTACTCTTATGGCGGTTTCTCCTCTTTTGGGTGCTGCTTGCTACGGAGTGCTTCCTATTGCGTATGGGCTGTATGGCATCCCCTGTACGACCGTTTCGCTTCTTGGACCTGCGCTGGGCGTGGCAATTTTGCTCAGTTTTGCCAGTTTAATAGCGACTAGGCATCGACCCGATAAAAGGCAAGATATAGATATAGGGGATGTCGCTATTGTATTTTCCACGCTTGCGGTAAGCGTTCTATTGGTTGTCGTCTTTTTTACCAAGAACCTCGATACTGCCGGTTCGATTTTTCAGGCATTTGATAATGGACATCATCTTAATAAGATTGCTACATTTATTGCTACTGGCAATTATTCGTCAATCGGCTTCACTGAATACACCGCGTCTCTTGGGTCTGTACCCTCTCCTTATTTGGGAACAGAGGCGTTCTATCCCTCGGCTTGGCATGGCCTTGTCGCTATGTGCTGTTCTGCCGTGGGAGCAAATGTCGCTGTCGGTATTAATGCCGTTAACACCGCTTTAATTGCCGTTGTGTTCCCGCTGGGGATGACGTATTTCATTTCCTGCATTTTCAAATCTCGTCGTTTAACGCTTGTGGCGTCAGTGCTCGTTTTGGCAGTCAGTTCTTCTGTGTGGGATTTCGTTTCGTTTGGACCGTTATATCCAATGCTGTATGCCTATGCACTCGTTCCCTCTTGTATGGGCCTATTTGTCGTATGCTTTGATTGTGATGACATTTTCAGACTCATGGGCAAAATTGGCGCCATTGTATTAGCGGGGATTGCAATTGGGCTTGCACAACCCTCAGGCATTTTTTTCATGGTGATTGCTCTTGCTCCCTATCTGGTAAGTCGAATCTACTTTATAGCTAAGGATAAAGTTGACGATCGCGTTGCCCTCTTTATTGCCAGCGGAGCCGCCGCCGTTGTCTTTTTACTTTGGTTTGTCTGCTTTCGTTTGCCTGCGTTTCAGTCTATAGTTTCGTTTGACTGGCCAAAAACCGAGTCGCTGTTTCAGGCGGCTATAGATATAGCTTTCCTTTCGACCACGGATCATACGATTCAACTTGGCGTGGCATTGCTTGTTGCGGTTGGTCTAAAAGAGCTTTGGAATTCCAAGGTAAAAAGGTGGCTGGTATTTTCCTACGGTCTGGTGTGCTTTGGGTATTTTCTTTCGGTCTCTACTGAGGGTTTCCTGAAACACCTGTTCGGTGGTTTTTGGTACACTGATCCGCATAGACTTGGTGTAAATCTTGCCATCTTGGCAACCGTTATAGCTTGTTTTGGTATCAAATGTATATATCAGAAGCTTGTCCCGTTTATTGTTAAACATTGGTCGACTAAGGTCGCCAAGCGTTATGCTTTAGCCATTTTGTGTGCGTATGTTGCTTTAATTTATCTTCCCAGTTTCGAGCTAAAAGGACTGCTCACCTTTAATACAAGTTTTGGTAACTATGCAAATATCGTAAGTCAAGAAAACTGCATCGACAATTCTCATGTTCTTACGAATGAAGAGCTTGCATTTTCCCGTAAGGCACTGTCTAAAATACCTGCTTCCGCTGCTGTGATTAATGAGCCAAACGACGGTAGTGCATTTTTGGCTTCGCTTACAGGAATGAATGTGTACTATCGCAGGTTCAACCTTCCTTCTTCTGATTCTGAAACAAAAGAGAGCCAGCTCATTAGGAACCATCTTTCCGAAATCAGTTACAACTGTGATGTTCGTAGCGCCTGCGATAAACTTGGTCTTAAGTACGTTTTGATTCTGGATTTAAATGAGCAAGATAATCCACATCATTTCTGGTCGTATTTTCCCGATCAATGGGAAGGTATAGAGACCATTGATGATGAAACGCCCGGATTTAAGACAGTGTTGTCTGAGGGCAGCATGCGATTATATGAGATTGAGTAGATTCTTTATGTTTCGCGTATACTAGCCAATTGAATTTTATCAACCTCTCGCTTCTTTGTTTGTCAATCATGAAAGGCCAATTTTGAGTTCTCTTACTCCCTTAATTTCGGTGTTGGTTCCCATTTGCAATGTCGAGAAATATCTCGATAAGTGTCTTATTTCTCTGCAGAAACAGACTCTCAAGGATATTGAAATTATCTGCATTAATGATGGCTCTACGGATTCTTCGCTAGACATCATTAATAAATTCGCTTCTGAAGACCCCCGTTTCGTTGTTATCGATAAGCCAAATTCTGGCTACGGTGACTCTATGAATCGCGGTTTGGAGATTGCAAAGGGCAAGTACATCTCCATCCTCGAGTCCGATGATTTTCTTGATGCTGATGCCCTTGAATATATGCTGACCGAAGCCGAATCTCGTCAGCTAGAGGTCTTTAAATGTAATTTCTGGCTTTATTGGTCCAAGCCCGACGTTTCCCGTGGGTATCGTACGGATCTCCTATTCAAGCTTGCTACTCCTGAGATGATTGCCTTGGGTGCACATCGTCCGTTGGATTATCCTGATATTTTTTGGGCTAAAGCTTCTATTTGGTCCGCGTTGTATCTCAAGTCATTCCTTGATGAAAATGAAATTCGTTTTAATCCCACCCCTGGCGCTTCTTATCAGGATTTAGGTTTTACCTTCAAAGTTTTTTCGTGCGCGCATCGCGTTGCCTATTCAGGACGTGCGTTTCTACACTATCGCCAAGATAATGAAAAGTCTTCTGTTAATTCTCCGGGTAAGGTTTATTGCGTTTGCGACGAGCATGATGAGATCTCTCGGTTTATTGATGAGAAGCGTCCCGATTTAAAGGCGACGCTTGGGCCCGTACGAGCACACACAAAGTTCCTCAATTACCGCTGGAATTATGATCGTCTTGGCGATGAGCTTAAGCCTGAGTTCCTTGAGCGTTTTTCAACTGAAATGCGTCAGGAAATCGAATCGGGTTATATTGATCGACGTTATTTTGATCGATCCATTTATTGTGATCCCGCCGGCGAGGGCTTTCTATACTTTGAACCGTGGGAGATTGACGAGATTGATTGGATTGCCAACGATCCCACTTACTACGCTGCACATCGTGCCTGCGAGCATAGTTCGGGCAAACTGGAGACACTCAAGACATATTGGAATGCTGGTGGCTTAAGCTATGTCTATCGTGCGCTCCGCGGAAAGCACTAACTGCGTTCCTTTGCCTACTTCTATAATTAATAAAGCTATTAAAGGTTCCATGATGGTGCTATCATCATGGAACCTTTAAATATCAATTGTTTGAAATAAAAGTCGCGCAGGATCGAAGCTTTTTCTGGATTGGCTTAATGATCAGTGGGTCCACGACCGACGCTACCACTAATGCCAATCCGTAGGCCACGGCTGTTGCTAAAATCCAAGTCGCTAGCCTAAGAGGCCATGCGATTGCCGCATACCCACCGTTTAATGCTCCAGCATAGATAACATTAGTTGCGAATTCTATCGTTGCGTATTGTAGGAGATAGATTGAATAGGACCTTTTTGCGACCCATTCGATTGTCTTCGAAAGCGATTGTGATTGAAGTTTGATTCCATCAAATGCAACGAATATAGCCACGGTCACAATCATCCAGTTGAAGCTTGGGTCAGATCTTTCAAGTCCAAAATATGCGCTCACAATATCGATGATAAAGAATGAGATGCCTGCTGTTTTGATAAACCAAGCTTCTTGCCTATTCAATAACGGGTTAACACGCTTGACGAAATATCCCATGCAAAAGAATGTGAAATACGTTCCTCCGAGAAGCGATTGCGGAATAATGCGTTGAAGCATGCTTATGGCCGCCGCAAAAGTGACATGCTGAGAGTTGATGAGCAAAGAGTTTGCAGCGGATGACAGACCACCCCATGCATAGATTCCTAAGGTCACAAACAGGGCAATTTTGCAGGTACGATCATCGAGGGCGTCGAACATTTTGGACAGTACCGGTGCTACTAAAATGAACGGAATGAGTGCCGGGACAAACCACCAGCCGCCTTGAACAAGGCTGCTGGTGTATCGGATGTAGTTGGTATCTTGAAGCTGGCCAGTCGCCGCTTTGTAAGCGTACAAAAGCGTTGCATAGATAAAGATGGGAAGAAGTAGCGATAGGGCTTTCCCGAAGAGGTAATCCTTGTAACTCTTCTTTAATGGCTTCAGTGCGAAATAGCCCGACAGACAGAAGAATATCGGGTCACAGATAATCGCAGCCGTGCTAGCTATTGCGCTAGCGTTGATATTTCGAAAACTGCCAAGTTGCGGTGCGATGTGAACTACAACAACTAGAAACATTGAGAGGGCTCTTAGAAGATCCCAGTTTGTAAGACGCTTGCTTGTGCTCATTAGAGTTTACTCACCTTTTGAATTGCGCGTTTTGTATACCTGAAGCTCCCATTGTTTCTTTTCTACCTTGGCGACCGAGTCGAGGATGAAGCCCGTCGCCAGACTGAGGCCGCACAGGAACATGAAGCATGCGGCGAGCATGGCAGTAGGGAAGCGGGGAACCAACCCAGTGCGGAAGTACTCAACAATGATGGGGATGCCGAGCGCGAGGCCGATAACGGCGAAGAGCAGCGCGATGAGGCTGAAGAACTTGAGCGGGCGGTAGTCCTTGAAGAGCGTGCCGATCATGGCGATGACCTTGATGCCGTCGCCGACCGTGTCGAGCTTAGACTCCGATCCCGCGGGGCGGTCCCTGTACTCCACCGGGACGTCCTTGATGCGCCAGCGGTGGTCGACGGCGTGGATGGAGAGCTCGGTCTCGATCTGGAAGCCCTCGCTCAGAACGGGGAACGTCTTGACGAACGGCTGGCTCATGGCGCGGTAGCCCGTCATGACGTCCTCAAAGCTGTAGCCGTAGATCCACTTGATCATAGAGCGGACCAGGTCGTTGCCGAATCCGTGGAAGGCGCGCTTGTTCTCCTCGGCGTAGGTGCCGTTGGACAGGCGATCGCCCACGGTCATGTCCGCCTCGCCCGCGATGACAGGGTCGCAGAGCGCGCGGGCCGATTCGGCGGGGTAGGTGTCGTCGCCGTCGACCATGAGGTAGCAGGCAGCGTCGATGTCGCGGAACATCTGGCGGCAGACGTTGCCCTTGCCCTGGCGCGGCTCGAGGCGCACGGTGGCGCCATGCTCGCGCGCGATTCGGGACGTGCCGTCGGTCGAGTTGTTGTCGTAGACGTAGACCGTGGCCCCGGGGAGTTCGCGGTGGAAGTCGTCGATGACCTTGCCGATGGTGACGGCCTCGTTGTAGCAGGGAATGATGACCGCTGTGTCTGTATAGTCCAAGATGAATGCCCCCATAAGTTATTAGCAGGTTGCTAGTATACCTGTCGGCTGGTGCCTGTAATTACTATGGGGTACTTTTCCAGATTTGGATCGCTGAGTTAGTTGCCGCGTTTGAAGGCTATACTTTCCACTGTTATGTATTACGAGACAAGGAGTTGGTCCGTGACTGACAGCGTAGATAGTCAGAAAGCGGTGGCTAAGCCGGCCTCTCACGCTAAAAATGATTTCGAAAAAGACAAATACATCCTGAGGCAGCTTGTCACTAAGGATTTTAAGATTAAGTATCGTCGCAGCGTTTTGGGTGTTGCGTGGTCGGTGCTCAATCCGCTTCTTATGATGGTCGTCATGTCCATTGTGTTTTCGACCATTTTTGGTCAGAGCCGCAATGGCTCCATTACGCCTGAGATGTATCCGCTGTACCTAATCGTCGGTAACATTACGTTCTCGGTTATGTCCGAGTCGACGAACCAGGCGCTCATGTCCATCATCGCGGCGTCGTCCTTGCTTAAAAAGGTTAAGGTGCACCGCTGGGTGTTCCCGGTTCAGAAGGTGCTATTCTCGCTCGTTAACTTTGCCTTCTCTCTGGTTGCCGTCGCGCTGGTTATGCTGTGGTTCCATGTTCTTCCTACCTGGCATTTAATCTTGCTGCCGGTTTGCCTGTTTTTGCTTATGTGCTTTTGCATGGGCTTGGGCATGATGCTCTCGGCGCTTGCCGTATTCTTCCGCGATGTTATGCACCTCTGGACCGTCGTTATCACCGCATGGATGTACCTGACGCCTATCTTCTGGACCACCGATTACATTAGCCAGATGGCCCATTGGATTCAGGTGCTGGTTGTTGTGAATCCCATGTACAACTACCTGCAGTTCATGCGCGATATCTTCCTGTTTAACACGACGCCCTCCATGCTTACGCTCGGACTTTGCGTTATCTGGTCAGTTATCGCTTTGGTTGTCGGTTACGCCGTGTTCCATAAGACCGAGCACAAGTTTATTCTCTACATTTAAGGAGCGCTGTAATGACTGAATCTGCTATTGATTACAGCAAGCAGCCCCTTGCTGTTGAGGTTAAAGACGTCACCATGATCTTCAATATGGCGTCTGAGTCTTTAACGAACCTTAAGGAATACTTTATTAAGCTTGCTAAGCACGAGCTCTTCTTTGAGGAGTTCCGCGCGCTTAAGCACATCTCTTTTGATGTTCACCGCGGCGAGGTTGTCGGTCTGGTTGGTACTAACGGTTCTGGCAAGTCTACGATGCTTAAGATCATCGCTGGCGTTCTGGAGCCCAGTGAGGGCGAGGTTAAGGTTCACGGCAACATCGCCCCGCTCATCGAGCTGGGCGCCGGCTTTGATCCCGAGCTTACAGCACGCGAGAATATCTACCTTAACGGCGCACTGCTCGGTTATACCAAGGAATTTATCGATGCGAGCTTTGACGATATTATCGAGTTCGCTGAGCTTAAAGACTTTGTCGACATGCCGCTTAAGAATTTCTCGTCGGGCATGGTCGCGCGCATCGCCTTTGCTATCGCCACCATTACCGAGCCCGATATCCTTATTGTTGATGAGACGCTTTCTGTTGGCGATGTGTTCTTCCAGCAGAAGTGTGAGCGTCGCATTCAGCATTTTATTGAGAGCGGCGACGTTACGGTACTGTTTGTTTCTCATTCCATGGAGCAGGTTGAACGCATTTGCCAGCGAGCGGTTTGGATCGAGAAGGGCGACCTGTGCATGGATGGTCCTGTCGATGAGGTATGTAAGGCGTACCACGACCAGTTTAAGTAGGGTATAATTTATGCGTTGTGCAAACACGCTTTTGGCGTATTTGCATGACTCTACGCTCCATTAGCTCAGTTGGATAGAGCAGGGGACTTCTAATCCCAAGGTCGACGGTTCGAATCCGCCATGGAGCACCTGTATTTATCGAGCCGTCAAATCGACGGCTCTTCTTTTATGGAGTAGCTGATGGGCACATTTTCGTCTGTTCGGATTGAGGCCAATTCCGATCTTCTGGAGAACGGTTTATCGGGTGCGGACGATCGCCATTCCTTAAAACGAGTACTTACGTACGGAACGTTTGATTTGCTTCATTATGGTCACATTCGCCTTCTTCAGCAGGCATCTAAGCTCGGCGACTATCTCATCGTTGGGCTCTCAACCGATGAATTCAATGCTCTAAAAGGGAAAAAGAGCTTCTATTCCTATGATGTGCGGCGTGAGATGCTTGAAGCGCTGCGTTATGTTGACTTGGTAATTCCGGAAGACAATTGGGATCAAAAGCCTCGAGACATAAAGATGTATCACGCTGATGTTGTGTGCATGGGAGGCGATTGGGCTGGCGACCCTCGCTTTGAATCATTGAAAGATATTTGCGATGTTGTCTACTTGAATCGAACTCCTGGTATTTCGACTACTGAGGTAAAGGGCAGGCTTGCTCAATAAAATTGCCCCGTGTATTGCATGGTAAGCACGGGGCAATTTTTAACCATTAATCAAGCAGGCGTTTCATGGCAAGATTTGAGGACCCACTTTCCAGCTCGTTATGATTGACGTGTTGGAAGTGACTGTTAATGTCATTTGGAAGCTCGTAGATATCCCCATAGCGGCTCCAGAGGAATAAATCGGGGTTATTCGGCTCCTCGAGTTGTGTGCCCTCAAACGCTATAGCTTTAGTGGGGAAGAGGTCTGCAATGGGGTAGACCCATTGTTTCTGTTTTCCATCATCAAGGTTGTCGATAGCCCACATGATGCCCTTGGCATGCTCCTTATCGCATATGATTCCGGCCGCTTTGGACTTTTCGAGGCATCGATCGTAATGCTTCTGAATCAGGCTATTGTTCTCGCCCGAGTAATAAGGCTCGTCATGCCAGAATGTCAGCGCTCTGTCTGACTCCATTTCTTCGACCATTTGAACACGGAGTTTTCGCTGCTCTTCGGCGAATTTGTTGTCAGTTGAAGGAGCCCAGTCATAAATGAACAAATCCAGAAAACAGGGTATGTTTTCGTCGTTGTAAAGAAATCTAACTTGTCGACAGTGGACAAAACGGTCGTAAACAATTGATATTTTATATCGGTTGTCGTCTTCAACGATGTCGCATAGCTTTTCTAGATCATCGCGCATGATTCCAAGGTCGGTATCATCGTCCCAGGGAATGAATCCTTGATGCCTAATGGCTCCGATAAGTGTTCCGAAGTTAATCCAATAATTGATGTCGTTCTCTTTGCAGAGAGTGTCGAATTCCCCCAACAGTTTTCCGCATCCAAGCTGCAAAAGCCTTAATCCGCCAGTTGCTTTTGGGAGCTCTTTAAAGAAACGCTCCTTTGCTTCCTGGATAGTTTCTTCTGGTCGCTTGTACTCTTCCCACGCAAACATTTTCATGTGCTCATCATGGGCATCGAGGTTCTGAGCAATCGACTCAATAATTGGAATTGCCATATTGTCGAACTTGTAGTTGATGTTCATGTTGATGCCGTTATCGGCGACTTCAATGCGATGATAAATTCTTTCTAGCTCTTCATGCAGCCTGTTTATATCGTCATGCATGGCGTGAAGCGACCTAGATGATGCTGGTAGAAGTTGTTTAATTTTGTTGAGCATTCAATACTTCTTTCTATTTATTTAGCATTACAAGCAATCAAATCCATTCTTTTGCAAATTCTAGTTGGTTAAGAATGAATGACTGGAATGATTGCTTTAAACATCATTTACATTTTATCAATTTGAGGCGAATGTACATTTTACCCTTGGAAATAGACCGGCGGAAGCGTAACCACTTCGCCGGCCTATTGATTCATTTAGTAGGGACTGTGAATCGCTCGTCTCTTACGCCTCCGTGGGCTCCACGCCCAGCTCGTTGCGGACGAGCTCGAAGGCGGCGGCGATGGCCTTGTCCATGTCGTAGTACTTGTAGCCGCCCAGGCGACCGGCGAAGATCACGTCGCCCTCCTGCGCCGCCAGCTCCTCGTACTGCTTGTAGAGGGCCTCGTTCTTGGCGTCGTTGATGGGGTAGTAGGGCTCGTCGCCGGGCTTCCAGTCGGCCGGGTACTCGCGCGTGATGACGGTCCTGTCCTGCGTGCCGAACTCGAAGTGCTTGTGCTCGATGACGCGCGTGTAGGGGACCTCGCGCTCGGTGTAGTTGACCACGGCCACGCCCTGGTGGTCGGCCTCGTCGAGGGTCTCGGTCTCGAAACGCAGGCTGCGGTACTCGAGCGTGCCCAGCTTGAAGTCGTAGAACGCGTCGATGGGGCCGCAGTAGATCGTCCTGGCGGCGATATCGGGCTCGGCGGCGGCCAGCTCCTTGTACTCCACGCCGCAGCGTACCTCGACGCCCTCGAGCATGTTGGCGACCATCTTGGTGTAGCCGCCCATGGGGATGCCCTGGTAGCGGTCGTTGAAGTAGTTGTTGTCGTAGGTGAAGCGGCAGGGGAGGCGCTTGATGATGCTTGCGGGCAGGTCCTTGCAGTCGCGGCCCCACTGCTTCTCGGTGTAGCCCTTCACGAGCGTCTCGAAGATGTCGCGGCCGACGAGCGACAGCGCCTGCTCCTCGAGGTTGGCCGGCTCTCCGATGTTCTCGGCGGCCACCTGCTCTGCGATCTTGGCCTTGGCGTCCGCCGGCGTGACGACGTCCGGCCACATCTTGGCGAAGGTGTTCATGTTGAAGGGCATGTTGTACATGTTGCCATGGAAGTTGGCTACCGGCGAGTTGACGTAGTTGTTGAACTCGGCGAAGCGGTTGACGTAGTCCCAGACGTCCCTCATGGAGGTGTGGAAGATGTGCGCGCCGTAGCGGTGGACCTGGATGCCCTCGACGTCCTCGGTGTAGACGTTGCCGGCGATGTGGTCGCGGCGATCGATGACCAGGACCGACTTGCCGGCGCGCCTGGCGGCATTGGCAAAGACGGCGCCCGAAAGGCCGGCACCGACGACGAGGTAATCGTACTGGGACATTGATGTGCTCCTTTGTATGTAATCAAACAGTTACTTAAGATTTGGGACAAATAAACCTGATAATTCTGTTCTAAGGATTAGTGTACCAGGCGTGTTGTAGGCTTTCTTTCAGCAGCTTCAGCTCATGTGCATAGCCCCGGTTTCTAGATGATTTAAAGAATCTGCTAATTCGTCTTCAAACACTCCGGTAAGACTTTCGATACGGCATTCATTGCCTGCGGCTTTAGGTACTGCTCGTTGAGTCGTGCCTTTTTGTAAGCGTAGCGAGTGTCTGCTGAGTATTTGACCAGCACATCGGTGAAGAACCGCTCCCAGCTTAAATAATCGCGACTTTCGATATAGCTTGAGGGGTCCTCGAGGATCTTGGGAATGTCGCTGCTGGGTATGAGCCCGGAGCGCAGAAGTGTCCACTCGAATGATTCCGGGAGGAACAAGCGAACGTTTTTGTAAACGCGCTGTCCCAGTACCTTTTCGATGTAGGGGCCAAACGCTGCGCCGTCTCCTATGGCAAGGATGTTTTTCTCGGGACATTCGTGAATCATTCGTTTTAGATTCGCTACGCCGGTAGCGGTATGGCAGGGGATTCCCAGTCGGTTGCAAAGGGCGCTGTAGAATTGATAGCCAGACTTGCTATCCTCGACAACTATGGCGTCGGGTACCTCGAATCCAACATTTAGATCCTGGTAAAGCATGTTTGCCGTGTGGCTGTATATCGGTTTTGTTACCGAGTAGAAGCGTTTATCGCTCTTTCGGCCATTGATTGTTTTACTCGTGGTGTTTACCAGCTTTAGGATTTCGTTGACACTGTAGGGGAGTTCGCTGGCGTCTCGACGAGATATCAGGACAAAATAGTTGGACGACCCGTTAACGGCTTTTGCGAAGTCTTTTGAGTAGATAAATTCGTTACCCTCATCTAAAAAGATTATTGAGTCCTCGATAATCGAAAGCTCGCGTTCCCAACGCCTGCCAGATAGCGTTTCACAGGGAACGTCACAACTGAGCGTGACGCCGCTCTCCGGTCCACGATCGTTGTAGTCGCGAATCATCGAGATGAGTGTCGTTTTGCCCGTGCCGCTGTTGCCGCGGATGAAGGAAATATTGCGTTTAAAGGTGAGCGTGTATTTGACTTTTGCGCGCTCCACGACAACGGTGTGTGTTCCCTTCATTATTCATCAACATCCAAAAAGTCATTCGTGGCGCCGACAAGCTCCTGCATGTTCCTGACGATGCGGGCATCGTTATTAATGCGAATCTCAAAATGCTTCCAGGGGAATTTCATGATGTGGTAAAGGGTTACCAGCACATCCTGCTCTTTGCCAATTTTGAGCAGCCAGCGGGCGCAGTTATCTCCGCAAGTGGATGCATTAAACACCATGTTTGGTAGATTGCGCACCAGCAGCAGCGTCTTAACGCCGCCGGAAAGCTCGAGGGGCGTAATCGAACCGAGCTGTTTGCTGATGATGTTGTGGGGGCCGATGAGCTCTGAACCGTCAATACTTTTAATCATCTGCGCTGCCATAGGGTCCTCGAACCAGGAATCCAGGTACGAGTTCCTAAAATAGGTTTCGGTATCGTAGATGGAACCGGGGTAATCCCCCAGGTGAATGCTCAGCATGTGGGTCTCCAGACGTTGTGTGACTGCAACGATTATATGCCAGTAATAAAATGCCGGCAGCAGCGAGGTGCTGCTGCCGGCGCTGGAGTTCTGTTCGTGTGAATCGTTGCTAATAAATGGATCCGCGAGGCTACTTTTCGAGATGCTCTTTCAGCAGCTCCAGCGCGTGGGCGTAGCCCTGCAGGCCCTCGCCGGTGATGGTGGCGAAGCAGGCTAGGCGTGCGTAGCTCACCTGGCGGAAGTCCTCGCGGGTCTCGACAGCGCTGATGTGGACCTCCACAGCCGGGATTGCGACGGCTTTGAGCGCGTCCAGGATGGCCACGCTCGTATGCGTGTAGGCGGCCGGGTTGATGACGATGCCGTCGACCTTGCCGTAGGCCTCTTGGATCTTGTCGACGATGCCGCCCTCGTGGTTGGACTGGAAAACCTCGATCTCGTCGAAGCCCTGTTCGGCGCCCGCTTCCTGGCAGATCTGCACTAAGCGGTCGTAGTTGTCGCTGCCATAGATGCCCGGCTCGCGAATGCCGAGCATGTTGAGGTTGGGGCCGTTGATGACGAGTGCTTTCATGGTTGCTTCCTTTGCGGTTGGAAAACCACCACAAAGGTGCCTGTCCCCTTTGTGGTGGTTTTGGTTAGAGGGCGGGTGGGAGGGTGTCGAGGAGGGCTTGGGCGGTGTTGGCGGCGCAGTCGCGTGAGTCGATGATGTAGTCGGCCCAGGCGCGGTAGCGCGGCATGCGCTGCTCGGCAAGTTTATCGATGCCATCACGGGCGGTGATAGGGCGTCCCTTGTGGGCGAGTTCGTCGAGCTTGCGGTTGAGCATCACGATCTGGCTGTTTTGGTGCAGCAGCGGATAGTTTTCGTCGCGCGTGACCACGCCGCCGCCGGTGGAAAGCACCAGGCCGCTGCGCTTGGAAATGTCGGCCAGCTCCGCTGTCTCCTGCTCGCGGAAGGCGGCCTCGCCGCGCTCGACGATAAAGTCGGCGCAGGGCATGTCGAGGCGTTCCTCGAGGGCGCGGTCCAGGTCGATGTGCTCGCGACCCGTGAGCAGGGCAATCTGCTCACCCACGCGGGTCTTGCCCGAGCCCGGCATGCCGATCAGCGCGATGTTCTGTTCGCGGCGTGACAAGCGCTCCGTTATGTCCAGGATGCGCTCGCGCGGGGTGACCTGGCCGGTATAGCGCTCAACGGCTTGCGCCGCTTGGGCCACGAGCATTAGCAGGCCGTCGATGCAAGGGATACCGCGGCGCTCGGCCTCGAGCATCAGGCCCGTGCGGGCGGGGTTGTAGACAATGTCGATAACGCCTTCGAGCGCATCGAGCCCTTCGAACGTGCAAGGCGCGTCGGGGCAGTGGGGGAACATGCCGGCAGGCGTGCAGTTGACGAGCAGGGCGGCGTCGGACTGCTGCGCGATGTTGCCGTAGTTGACCTCGCTCGTGCGACCCACGGGTACGACGATGGCGCCCAGGTCTCCCAGCACCATGCTCGCCGTGGTGCCGGCGCCACCGGTGGCGCCGAGCACGAGAACTTTCTTGCCGGTAACCTCAACTCCCAGCTCCTCGACCAGGCACTGAAAACCAAAGTAGTCAGTATTATCGCCGCGCAGGCGGCCGTCGGGCAGGCGCGTGATGGTGTTGACGTTGCCCATGCGCTCGGCGAGCGGGCTCAGCTCGTCCAGATACTCCATGACGGCGCGCTTGTAGGGGATGGTCACGTTGGTGCCCTCCCATTCGTCGCCCGTCATAAAGGCCTCAAGATCCTCGGGCTCGCGCTCAAAACGCACGTACTCGAGCCCAGCGAGCTCCTTGTAGATGGTTGGGGTGTAGCTGTGGCCCAGCACGCGGCCCAGCACTCCGTAGGGGCGGGTTGCGGCGGTATCGGTCATCTAGAGCACCTCCGTGTAGCTGCCAAAGTAGGTGAAGCTCTCGCACACGTCGTCGATAGAATCGAGCAGGTCGTCGAGGGCCTTGCTGCCAAAGGGGCAGTCCAGATCAAAGTAGAACATAAACTCAAAGTCGCGGCCGGGGATGGGGCGGCTCTCGAGCTTGATGAGGTTGATGTTGAGCGCATAGAAGCGCTCGAGCACGCGGTAGAGGGCGCCCGGCTCATTGGCCGTGGTAATCATGAGCGAGGTACGGTTGGCACCGGGATAGACGCGCGGCTCACGGCTGATGACGACAAAGCGCGTGTAGTTGTTGTCCGAGTCCTGGATGTTGGGCTCCAGCACCTCCAGGCCATAGAGTGCCGCGCAGCTGCGCGATGCGATGGCGGCAATATCGGTGCGCTCGGAGCTGGCGACCATCTCGGCCGACATGGCGGTGTTGGGGTACTTGGTGGCGTGCAGGTCGTGGGACTCGATAAAGCCCGCACACTGGGCAATGGCTTGGCCGTGGCTGTAAACCTCGCGCACGTCGGCGAGCTTGGTGCCGGGCTTGACGAGCATGTTGTGGTCGATCTTGAGGCGAAGCGAGCGCACGATGTGGAAGTCGAACTGGGCGAGCAGGTCGTAGACGGCGTTGACCGAGCCGGCGGTGGAGTTCTCGATGGGCAGCACGCCAAACTCGCAGAAGCCGTCGCGCACAGCGCGCATAACGCCTTCGAAGGTCTCGAAAAACGCGATGTCGGGCACGTCGAAGAGTTTGCACGCGGCGATCTGGCTATAGGCACCTTCCACGCCCTGGCAGGCAACGGTGGCCGTTTGAGGGAAGGGCGTGTCAAAGGCTGCAGCCGTGGCGTGGGCCTTTTGCGAGACGGTGATGCCCTTGAGCTCGTTGATGTAGCGCTGCTGCTCGGCCTTGCTCATGCTCATAAGGAGGCGGAACAGGGTGATGGTCTGCGCCTCGTAGCGCTCGGGCGCGCGGCTGGCGAGGTTGTTGAGTTTTGAGCGCTCGCGGGCGGGGTCAAAGACGGCCTTGCCCATCTCGATCTTTGATTTGGCGACCTCGGTGGCAATGTCCATACGCTCGACAAAGCTATTGAGGAGCGTGGTGTCGATGCCATCGATGGCCTGGCGGATGTCAGCAAGGTCCATGGAGACCCCTTTCACGTGTCGGGGGATGTTGAGGGGTGGGTAGTTAGCGCTGGGCGGCGTCTTCGAGGAGGGCGTCCCAGATGGCAAGGGCGGCGGCTGCCTCGGCCACGGGGACGGCGCGCGGGACGATGCAGGGATCGTGGCGGCCGTGGACCGAGAGCTCGGCATTTTCCATAGCGTCCATGTCCACCGTCTGCTGCTCGCGGCCAATGGAGGGTGTCGGCTTTACGGCCATGCGCCACATGACGGGCGCGCCGGTCGAAATACCGCCCAGGATGCCGCCGGCGTTGTTGGACTCGACCTCGATCTCGCCGGTCTCGGCATCGATGCGATACGGATCGTTGTTCTCGCTGCCGCGCATGGCGGCCACGGCAAAGCCCATGCCAAACTCCACGCCCCTTACGGCGGGAATGCCAAACGCGATCTGCGCGATGCGGTTCTCGATGCCGTCGAACATGGGGTCGCCGATGCCTGCGGGAAGCCCGTAAATGCCGCACTCCACGATGCCGCCGATGCTGTCGAGTTCGTCACGCGCGGCTAGGATTTCCTCGCGCATGCGGCCGGCTGCGGCGGCATCAATGCACGGCAGATCGTTCGTAAGGATCGCCTTGCGGTCGGCCTCGCGATAGACTATGTCGTCCATCGGCAGGTCGGAGATGCCGCCGATCTGCGCCACATGCGCCATCACTTTAATGCCGCGGGCCTCGAGCGCCTGCAGCGCAATGCCGCCGGCGATGCACAGGGGTGCCGTCAGGCGGCCGGAGAAATGCCCGCCACCGGCGACATCGTGCATGTTGTGATACTTCACGCGCGCAGGGAAGTCCGCATGTCCCGGACGGGGCTTGCGGCGCAGCTCGGAGTAATCCTTGGAGCGCGTGTTGGTGTTCTCGATAATCGCAGCGATGGGCGCGCCGGTGGTATGTCCATCGACCACACCGGCGATGATATGCGCGGCGTCGGCCTCGCGGCGCTTGGTCGCGGTCTCGTCGCGACCGGGGGCGCGACGGTCCAAAAAGGCCTGCAGCTGCTCCTGATCCACGGCAATACCAGCGGGGATGCCGTCGAGCGAGCAACCGATAGCGGGGGAGTGCGACTGGCCGAAGATGCTCAGGTGCAATACGTTGCCAAAGGTCGAGGACATGCTATTCCTCCTCGAGCGTGGCCTTGCCGCCCAGCAGACGGTAGTGGTCGAAGAAATCGGGATAGGATTTGTTGACTGCCTCGGCGCCGTGGATCACAACTTCGCCGGTGGCACGGCTCGCGGCGATAGCGGCCATCATGGCGATGCGATGGTCGTTGTGCGAATCGACCTCGCCGCCGGTTAAGGCATCGACACCCTTGATGATGAGGTCGTCGCCGGCAATGCGCACCTGTGCGCCCAGCGCGGTGAGCTCGCGGGTGGTGGTGACCAAGCGATCGGATTCTTTGATGCGCAGGCGGGCGCAGTCGCGGATGAACGTACGCCCCTGCGCCAGCGATGCCACGGCAGAGATGACGGGCACCAGGTCGGGAATATCGTGGGCGCTCATCTCGAAGCCGGCGAGCTTGTCGGACTGCACGGTGGCGGCGTTAGTGGAACGCACGATGCGGGCGCCAAAGCGCGAAAGCGCGGCGAGCACGTTGCGGTCGCCCTGCGCGGAGCTCAGCGATACGCCTTCCACGGTGATGGGGTCGGAGCCGATGGCGCCGGCGCACAGCCAAAAGGCCGCATTGGACCAATCGCCCTCGACGGCCACGCTGCCGGGCGTGCGGTACGAGCCGCTGTTTACGCGGAAGTTTGTGACCTCGGGCTTGTCAATCTTGGCGGGGATGCGCTCGACGTTGACCTCGACGCCGAAGGCCTTCATGGCCTGAATCGTCAGGTTGATGTAGGGGCGGCTCTCGATGAGTCCGGTCACCTGCACGCAGGAGGGCTGGGACAGCAGCGGGGCCGCCAACAGCAGGCCCGAGATGTACTGCGAGCTCACATTGCCCGGCAGCGCAAAGGTTCCCGGGCGCATGCGGCCGCTCGTCTTGAGCGGAAAGCCGCCCAGACCCTGCAGGTCGCAGCCGGCGGCGATGATCTCGTCCGAGAGCGGGGAGAGGGGGCGGGCGCCCAGACGGCCCTGGCCCACAAAGGTGGCCTCTGCTCCCAGCGCGCAAGCGACGGGCAGCATAAAGCGCAGCGTGGAGCCGCTCTCTCCACAGTCGAGCGTGCCGCCGGCAAGGGCCTTGAGCAGGCCAAATTCAACGCTTTTCATGGTTGGATGGACCTGGAAGCCATCCTCGACGGTCTCGATGCGGGCACCCAGCGCCGTAAGGCAGCGCACCGTGGCCTCGATGTCGGCGCAGGTGGTATTGCAGGCGACGTGCGTTTCACCGTTGGCGAGCGCGGCGCAGATGATCAGGCGGTGCGCCATCGACTTGGACGCGATGGCGGGAACAGTGCCCTTGAGCGGGGACGGGGTGATGCGGGCTAGCATGCGGAAGCGTCTCCCTTCTGGCCGAGGCCCTCGGCAATTAAATCGTGGAAGGTGGAAAGCGGCGTGCGGTCGATGCTGCAGCGTCCAATGCCGTGCGGAATCACCAGGTCGATCGTGTCACCGGTGCGTTTTTTGTCGTGCAGCGCCTCGGCAAAGACGGCTTCGGCCGAAAGCTCGCAGCGAGTCTTGAGACCATGACGGGCGCAGAGCTCCTCGATGCGGCCGGGCAGCTCGGCGTCGCAAATGCCATGCAGGGCTGCGGCGCGCGTGATGATGCCCATGCCGATCGACACGCAGTTGCCGTGTCCGAGCTCAAAGTGCTCGCAGGCCTCGACGGCGTGCCCGGCGCTATGTCCAAAATTGAGGAGCTTACGCTGGTTGGTTTCGCGCTCGTCGGCGACGACCACGGCGCGCTTGATGTCGATATTGCGGGCGATGATGAGCGCTACGCGGGCCACATCGCGGTTGAGCAGCTCCAGCGTGAGCGGGGTCTTCTCCAGTTCGGCGAAAAGCTCCGGGTCGGCGATCACGGCGTGCTTGACGACCTCGCCGCAGCCATCGGCGAACTGCTCGGGCGTGAGGGTGGCCAGGCACCCCACGTCGGCGATAACCACGCTCGGCTGCCAAAAGGCGCCGGCCAGGTTCTTGCCGGCAGCCAGGTCTATGGCGGTCTTGCCGCCCACCGACGAATCCACCATGGCGAGCAGGCTCGTCGGGATCTGCACAAACTTGCAGCCGCGCATGTAGGTGGCGGCCACAAAGCCCGCCATGTCGCCCACGACACCGCCGCCGAGTGCCACGATCACGTCGGAGCGCGAAAGCTCGCGCTCGGCCACAAACTCCAAAATGGCAACGTAGGTCTCAGCGCGCTTATGGGCCTCGCCGGCCTCGAAGGTGCAGATGCTCACCTCGTAGCCTGACGCCTCCAGGCTCTGCTTAACGGGCATCTGGTAGAGCGGGCCCACGTTGGTGTCCGTCACGATGACGGCCTTGGTGCCGCCGGCGGTGGCGCGCACGAGCGGCCCCGCCTGCTCCAGCAAAAACGTGCCAACATGCACCTGGTAGGGGCGTGCAGTGTCGATATCGATGGTAATCGCCATAAGCTTCGGTCCTTTCGACCTGGCGTGATGGGTTGTCTAGTGGGAGGCCTCGTCGTCGAGTGCGCGCTTAATGCGGTCGCCCTCGGCAAGGAGATTCTCCAGATAGCGCTGGTCGCGGTCCTTGAGCGCGCGGCTGTAGGCGCCAAGCGATTCGATCAGATGGTCGATCTCGAAGGCGAGCGCGTCGGCGTCGTCGATCATGAGCTCGGACCACATTTGCGGGTTGAGGTGCGCCACGCGGGTGAGATCGCGGTAGCTACCGGCCGAAAAGCCGTGGTGGACCTGGGCAGTGGGGCTTTTGACGTAGGCGTTGGATACCACGTGCGCAAGCTGGCTCGTGAAGGCGATGACACGGTCGTGCTCGGCGGCGCTGGTCACGCTGAACTTGCCAAAGCCCAAGGGGCGCACCATCTCGCGCACCTGGCCCAAAAGCTCCAGCTTGAGCGCATCGTCCACCGCGGGCGGTACGAGCACCAGCGGGGCGCCCTGGAACAGGTCGGCGCGGGAGTGCGCATAGCCCGAGTACTGCGTGCCCGCCATGGGGTGCGCACCCACAAAGTAAAAGCCGTGCTCGCGGGCAAGCTCAAAGGCGCGCTCGCACACGATACCCTTGACGCCCACCGCGTCGATCACCACGGGGCCCATGATGGCCTCGGTATCGGTGGCGTCGGCGAGTGCCTGGGCGTGCGCCTCTAGCCACTCGATGCAGGCTTCGGGGTAGCAAGCCAGGACGATGATGTCGCATTCGCCGAGCGTCTCGTCGTTGAGCTCACCGGCAACGGTGCCCATGCTGGCGGCCGTCATGACATCGTCATCGGTATCCCAGGCCAGCACGCGGACGCCCGCCTGCGCATAGCCGCGGGCAAAGCTGCCGCCGATGAGGCCAAGGCCGACGATACCGGCACACTTGGGGCCGCCCTGGTTAACGCGCGCGTTTCTCACTGTACCCATGGGCTACTCCATGGTCTCTTGGCAGACAACCTCGCGGATGGCTCGGATGCGGCGCATGGTGTCGTCGAACTGATCAGGGGTGAGGGCCTGGGCGCCGTCGGACCAGGCGCGGCTCGGCTCGTCGTGGACCTCGATCTCCAGACCGTTGGCGCCGCAGGCGGTCGCGGCGAGAGCCATGGGCTCAACGTAGCGGGTGTAGCCGGTGGCGTGGCTGGGGTCGGCGACGACGGGCAGGTGCGACAGGTGGTGCAGCACCGGCACGGCGTTGAGATCGAATGTGTTGCGGGTGCGGGTCTCGAAGGTGCGGATGCCGCGCTCGCACAGGATGACGTTGTCGTTGCCCTCGCTCATGATGTACTCGGCGGCCATGAGCAGCTCATCGATCGTGCCGGACATGCCGCGCTTAAGCAAGATTGGAGTCTTGGTCTTGCCGACCTCTTTGAGCAGAGGGAAGTTCTGGGCGTTGCGGGCGCCGATCTGCATGACGTCGATCTTCTTGTCCAGGAAGACCTGCACGTCGCGTGGGTCCATGATCTCGGTGACGATCGGCATATCGAGCTCGGCAGACGCCTCGCACAGCAGGTCCAGGCCGGCGGGGCCCATGCCCTGGTAGGCGTACGGGGAAGTGCGGGGCTTGTAGGCACCGCCGCGCAGCATCGTGGCACCGGCGGCTTTCACGCGGCGGGCGATGCGGATGAGGTTCTCGCCCTCGACGGAGCACGGGCCGGCGATGACCTGGAACTGATCGCCGCCGATCTTGACGCCGTGGCCGCAGTCGATGACGGAGTCCTCGGGGTGGAACTTGCGGTTGGCGCGCTTGAACGGCTCGGAGACGCGCTGCACGCGCTCGACGACGTCCATGGACTCGAGCAGGAACGGGTCGATCTTGGTCGTATCGCCCACCAGGCCGATGATCGTCTCGTTCTCGCCGCGCGAGACGTCGGTCTTCAGGCCCTTTTTCTCAATCCAGCTGACGATATGGCTGACGGCCTCGTCGCTGGCGCTCTGCTTTAAAATTGCAATCATGGTGTGCCTCTCACCTCGATGGATAACCCTAGTAAAAACGGCCCGCATCGCGAGCCGTGTATATATGGTGCATGAGAGTTTATACTATCTGATTCGCTTTTGCCTTCTAAAGTGAGCCGTTGCGCCGCGTCTTCCTCGGAATTGCAAAGCTTTTTCTTTTATTTTGATAGCCCGTGGTGCACTTGGGTATAATGCCAAACGTTGGCCCTATTAGCTCAGGGGATTAGAGCGTCTGCCTCCGGAGCAGAAGGCCGTTGGTTCGAATCCAACATGGGGCACCATCGAACGTGAGACCGTCCGAACCTCGCATGGTCCGGGCGGTTTTTCTTATACCGACGCGACGTGATGGGACGTGGTATGGCAGCAACGGATATCGAGCGCGGACTCTCGACCGCCGAGGTCGAGGAGCGCATTGCCGCCGGTAAGATCAACCGCAACATGGAGCTCAAGACCAAGTCGGTCAAAGAGCTCATCTTCGAGAACCTCTGCACGCTGTTCAATTTGATCAACGTGATCTTGGCGTTCCTGGTCATTTTGACCGGTTCGTTTAAGAATTTGACGTTCCTGTTCGTGGTGTTCCTCAATACCGCTATTGGCGTCATTCAGTCCATGCGTTCCAAGAAGATGGTCGATAAGCTCACGCTGCTGACTTCCAAGAAGGCCATCGCGGTGCGCGACGGCGCCGAGGTGGAGCTCGACCTGGACCAGATCGTTCTCGACGACATCATCCGCCTGGGGCGCGGCGATCAGATTCCCGCTGACGCCGTGGTGGTTTCGGGCGAGGCGCTCGTGAACGAGAGCCTGCTGACGGGCGAGAGCGACCTTATTAAGAAACAGCCCGGTTCCGAGCTCATGAGCGGCAGCTTTATCGACTCGGGCTTGCTGCGCGCCCGCGTGATTCATGTCGGCGCCGACAACTACGTGGCCAAAATTAATAACGAGGCCAAGTACGTCAAAAAGGTCAATTCCGAGATCATGAACGAGCTTAACGCCATCGTGCGCTTTGCGAGCATCATCATGATCCCGCTCGGTTTGGCGTTGTTTGCCTCGAGTGTGAGCGAGCTGTGGGATGCCGCGGGAACCCCGGGCGATAGCGCGCTTTCGTGGTGCTTCTCCGAGCTGCTGGCTGGTCATGTGCCTTCGTCGGCGCTGCTGTCCACGGTGGGCTCCCTGCTGGGCATGATCCCGCAAGGCCTGGTGCTGCTGACCTCGTCGGTGCTCGCCATCGCCACGGTGCGTCTGGCCCGCCGCAAGGTGCTGGCGCAGCAGCTCTACTGCATCGAGACGCTCGCTCGCGTCGACGTGCTGTGCCTGGACAAGACGGGCACCATCACGTCGGGCCGCATGGAGGTCGAGGGCACCTACCCGCTGCCTGTTGAGGGTGTTGGCTTTGGCGTGGACTCGGAGGAGGCGGCTGTTCCCGTCGATACCACAGTGCTCGATTTTGCGCTGGCTAACGTGGCGCGTGCGACTTCGGCCGATGCCAACGAGACCTGCCAGGCGCTGCTCAACTATTACGCCGATCGCCCGGTCGAGGTGTCTGAGCCGCTGTCGGTCATTCCGTTCTCGTCGTCTAAAAAATGGAGTGGCGCTTCTTTTGCGCAGGGCTCCTATGTGATGGGCGCCGCGCAGTTTGTGCTTTCGGAGCGTGTGTTTTCGCAGGTCGAGAACCGTGTCGCCGAGCTTGCCGATACCTGCCGCGTGCTCGTGGTGGCGCGCGTGGACGGCTTTACGCCCGATGGCGATATGGTGGGCGAGGCCGAGCCCGTGGGCTTTGTGACCATCCGCGACGAGATTCGTACCTCGGCGGCCGAGACCATCGGCTACTTTAACGAGCAGGGCGTGACCCTCAACGTGATCAGTGGCGACGACCCGCGTACGGTGTCGTCGATCGCTCGCGTGGTGGGCGTGCCGGGAGCGGACGCTTATGTGGACGCCACGACGCTCGATACGCCGGCAAAGCTCGATGCCGCAGTGGACCGCTACCATGTCTTTGGTCGTGTGACCCCGCAGCAGAAGCGCGAGCTCGTGCAGGCGCTCAAGCGCCGCGAGCACACCGTGGCCATGACGGGCGACGGCGTCAACGACGTGCTGGCGCTCAAGGAGGCCGACTGCTCCGTCGCCATGGCGGCCGGTTCCGATGCCGCGCGCAACGTGGCCGAGATCGTACTCGTCGACAACGACTTTGCCTCGATGCCCGCCGTGGTGGCCGAGGGCCGTCGTTCCATCAACAACCTGCAGCGTTCGGCCTCGCTGTTCCTGACCAAGACGCTGTTCTCGATGGGCCTGGCGGCGCTGTGCATCGCGCTGCCGCCGTACCCTTTCGAGCCCATCCAGATGACGCTCATCAACTTCTTCTGCATCGGCGCGCCGGGCTTTGTGTTGGGCCTTGAGCCCAACAACGCTCGCGTGAAGGGTGCGTTCTTGACCAACGTACTCAAGCGTGCACTGCCGGCGTCGATTGCGGTCATTTTGGCTGCGGCGCTCGATATCTTTGTGGCGCGCGCGTTTGGCTTTAGCCAGCTCACGCTGTCTACGATGTGCCTGCTTACGTCGTGCGCGGCGAGCGTCAGCCTGATCTGGCGCATCTCGCAGCCTCTCACGCCCTTACGTGTGGTGCTCTTTGTGTTTGTAGTCGCCGGCATCCTGGTGGGCGTTATCGGATTCCCGGAGCTGCTGTCTATTGCCAACCTGTCGATGGGCCAGATGGTTATCTTGGCTGTCATCGTGGTCTTTACCTGCTCGGTTTTCTTTAAGCTCGCCACGATGATGGATTCGCTCAAGCCGCGTCGTCGTCATGTCGCAACTGGTTTTGGCCGCGGTGTGCGCGTCCGCCTGGGTCGCGGTGGCGGCAAGGTGAGCTCGACGGGTTCGACGGCCGAGCGTTTTGCCAAGCGCGTCGCCGCCGACATGGCGCAGCGCCGCGAAGATCGCACCGCTCGCGAGGCCGAGGCCCGCGCACTCGAGGGCGTGGCCCAGGCTCAGCCCAAGAAAAAGAGGGGTACCGGAGCCAATCGCTCTCGCGTGACCAAGTCCGCCCAAGGCATCAAAGTCTCGATGCCAAGCAAAAAGAAGAAGTAGCTACGCGCCCTGCCGATGTTGAATTGGTGCCTTGTTCCTGTGGGGCCGTGGCGATGTTATGCTCTAACCTCGATTGTTTGAATTGCTTCGAAAAGAGGATGCCGTGATCTGCCCGCATTGCCTTAAGACTATCGAGGACGGCGCCTCGTTCTGCCCCTACTGCAACGCCTATGTGGGTCCGGGCGATGGCCCCGAGCACACCGAGTTCGTGTTCTGTGAGGGCTGCGGTGCCCGTCTTTCTCCGCATGATCGTACGTGCCCCAAATGCGGACGCCCCGCTCCGGGTATTCTCTCCGAGGACGCGGCCGCATCCGACCTGGCAGCGGGCCGCACGGCGGGCTTTCCGCGCCTAACGCAAGAGCAGATCGATACCGAGGTGCCGCATGCGCCGGCCTCTGCCGCTGCGGTGCTTTCGGACGCCGCTGACCCCAATGAGACCTGCGTGCTGCCGGCTTTCGATAAGGATTTCGGTATCCCCAAGGTCGATATTCCCACGCCCGTTTCCCTGCATGACGATGCTCAAAAACCCAAGCGCAAGGTGCATCCCGACGAGGACGCCTATCACAAGCACAAGCGTCATATCCCCAAGCCGCTCATCGTCATCGCGGTCCTTGCCGTCGTTTGCGGCGGTGCCTATTGGTTCGTGACGACCGATCCCATGGGTGTCATGCCTGGCTTCTATGACCAGTTTGGCCAAGCTGCACAAACCACCTTCCCCACGCGTCAAAAGGGCGAGGCGACTGAGGACGATACCAAGCAAGACGATTCTGCCGAGGTGGTCCAGGAAGAAACCGTGCTCACCGATGATCAGCTCTATACCAGGCTCGACGGTCTGTATCAGACCATTGTGTCCTACGGTGACGAGGACCAGATCGGCGAGGTCATCGATTCCTTTAACAACGGCTATCTTCGAACTCCGCTGTCCACCCGTCAGGAGCTGTCGCAGAGTGCCTACGCCCTGCGCGACCAGATCAAAAAGACGCAAGATGAGCTCAACAACCTTAAGTATCAGGACGATACGGTCTATGCGGACGACATCGCCCACCTAAAGCAGCTTGCCGAGTGGATGTATGAGCGCGTTGACGTGATCTGCCAGAGCTGGGATATCTCGCTGGCCATTCCCGATGGCGAGTCGATGAGTTCCCACCAAAGCGAGATCCTGGCGCCCATCGCGCAGGGCGGCAACAGCGCGCTGAACCAGTACGACGCCAATGTGGGTTCCTGGAAGCCGCAGCAGCGTTCCTAAAAATAGTTCGCCATAGTGGTTGATTTCCGATCTCAGCCGAACACATTGAGCAAATAGGCCGTTCCCGCACCT